>NBJMC04201__coassemble_313_pt1 | contig 48840 bp, 44 predicted proteins | sample NBJMC04201__metabat2_high_PE_014 | metagenome-assembled genome bin NBJMC04201 | reverse complement strand
TTAGTGAGTTCTTGTCGTATATATAACAGAATCGGTATGTTGTCGGAACAATATCATTATCATATAACGGAGCAGTCAGATGTTCTGTCTGTCAGCTACTTACCCATGAACCGATATAAAGAACGGTAGATTGGAATAACGAACCAATGAAAAAAAGAGAAATATGGTATAATTATATTGTTTTATCGAAGCGTATATACCGAAGATAAAGCTGAATAAAATACAAAAGAAACTACTGACAGGGATGTGAAATTATGCCTCAGGTTAAAAAATACGATCCGGATAAAGAGTGCTGGAAACTGGTTGAACGGATTCAGGCGATATGTGAAACAAAGGGAATGACAAAATATGCGCTGGCAAAAGCGGCTGATATATCGAAGTCAACGCTACATGATCTGTTTGCCGGGAAAAATAAACCTTATATGCATACATTGTATAAAATCTGCAACGGCCTGGGGATTTCAATGACAGATCTTCTGACTGACCGGACAGAAGCGACCTCGGAAGAAGATACCCTGACACAGGAAGAACGTGAATTGCTGATAATTTATCGTCATCTCTCTCCTGAGAAGAAGAATAATATGATTACCTATATTGATATGCTTACACAGTACAAAAACCACGGACATAAGTAACGCCAGGTTTCCTATTTGCAAGTTCCTGATCTTAAGGACACATGAAAAGCGCAATATGAGCCTGATCAAAATTGATAATAAGCATATTGTATGTTATAATTAATATAGCAATATTGAACTTAAGTGACATTTGTACTGCGCAGGAGAACCGGCTATGATCAATATTGAGGCTGAACTATTTGACAAAGTAGAATCCGAGATTCTGAAGTGGAACGAGGAAGGTATTTACGCGATCTCGTTTTTGGTAGATTCTAATGAAGCATATGAGTATAGAGGTTTTGAGAACGCATCCATGTGGACGATCAGCTATAATACTGAATCGGATTGCGATGGTGCAGGACTGTATGATGAGGAACGATGGAATTATGCCTTCTGGAGACAGGATGAGATTCCGATCATCAGCCTTGAAGAATCAGATATATATTCAGAAATGCTTTTTGACTGGTATGAAGAAAATGGGATCACCAATATTGGAGAAGAGGATTCATATGATGTGGAAGCTACAGAGAATGCTAATCCGGGAGGGGAAGCAGATGTTTTTCGGGAGGCTATGGAAAGAAATGGATTTGTGTAAATATGGTATGATTCGTGTTATGAAAAAAAAGAAACAAGTTTATACGGCGGCAGCCTGTATCCTGGGAGTGTGCCTTAGTATCTCCCCTGTCGCCGCGGCTGATTTCAGCAGCGGACAGAGTACAGAACAAACACTGGTAATGGAAACGCCGCAGGCGCCATCTGAAATAACGGAAGGCAGCCCGGGAACTTCACAGTTACCAGAGGAGAATCTGACAGAATCGGTCGAAACTGGAGGGAGTGAAGATATCCTGCCGTCTGACAGTGAGCAGAGCCAGGAGGATATCACGGTGGATTTTGGTGATGCGGTTGTTGGAGGTTCTGACATAGAAGCTGAACCTGGAGAAACCACGGAACCAGAAACAGAGAATCCGGAGGAGAGCACAGATCTGGAGCTTGAAGTAATTGAAGAAGATCCGGAAGGAGATCTTGCCGGGGGTTCTGCCGGAGACTCTGAAGTGTCATTGTTCAGTGATAACAGTGACATGTCTAAGTGGAATGGTTTTTGTATGGCGCCGGGCAGCCTGGACTGGTATTATTATAAAAATGGTAAAGTACAGACAGGCCTGAACGACGTGATCAGCGGAACGGTTAATGGCGAGAGAGCATGGTGGCATGTGGTTAAAGGCAAGGTCGTCTTTGACAATACGGTGGCGAAGAACAGTAATGGCTGGTGGAGAATCCGTAATGGTAAAGTGGACTTTAATTTTAACGGACTTGCTCAGAACAGCAATGGCTGGTGGTATTGTCAGGGCGGAAAAGTAGATTTCAATTTTACAGGATTTGCTCTTCGCAACGGAATATGGTTTTATTGTAAAAATGGAAAAATCCAATTTGTTAATGATGTTGCCAGCGGTACCGTCAACGGTGAACAGGGTTGGTGGCATATTGTCAATGGTCAGGTCGTCTTTGACAATACGGTGGCGAAGAACAGTAACGGATGGTGGCACATTCAGAACGGAAAGGTTAATTTTAATTCTAATACAGTAGCCCGGAACAGCAACGGTTGGTGGCTCATCGTAAACGGTAAAGTGGATTTTTCTTTTATCGGAATTGCCAGTAATGATAATGGGGACTGGTACATAAGAAATGGTAAGGTGGATTTCAGCTACAATGGAAGTATTGCTGTAGAGGGTGGACTTTTGTATGAAATTGTAAAAGGGCAGGCGTATGAGTTTGGAGAAAGAGTTGTCCAGTATGTGAACAGAGAACGAGCTTCGTATGGCCTTGCTCCACTTGTGGCGGACGAGGATCTGCGGACGCTGGCATATATAAGAGCGAAGGAACTGGTTTATTTATTCTCTCATACACGTCCGGATGGGAGCACCTGTTTTACGATTTTGAGTGAGTATGGGATTCCCTATAATACAGCGGGGGAAAATATTGCAGGAGGCAGTACGACACCGGAGGATGTTGTTGATCTCTGGATGAACAGTGAAGGTCATCGGGCCAATATTCTGAGTGAAAATTATACGAAAATCGGTGTCGGTTGTTACTATGATCCGGGATCTGACTGGGGGATTAACTGGGTACAGCTGTTTACCGGCTGAGAGGAATATATGTGTGCAGATACAGGTGTTGTATCTGCACATTTTTTGTTGAAAAATCTGGACATTTTGGCGGGGAAATTGTATAATTAATGCGTTGATTTTTTAATGTGAAAAAGCGGCGTCAGTGCTTAATGACGTCAATAAAGCAAAAAGGACAGGACGTATGAAAATCATAGTATGTATGAAACAGGTGCCGGCAGGTACCAATGTGGAGATTGACCCGGAAACGGGCGCTATGAAGCGTCTTTCCAGTGCAACGAGAACGAATCCCTATGATTTGTTCGCATTGGAAACGGCGCTTCTTTTGAAGGAAAAAATGGGAGGTACCGTGACCGTTCTTACCATGGGACCGGCTCAGGCGGAGTCTATGATGAAAGACGCTTACGCCTGCGGCGCAGACGAGGCGGTGATCCTTTCTGACCGGAAGTTTGCCGGTTCGGATGTGCTGAGTACTTCCTACACGCTTCGTCAGGGAATTCAGGTTCTGGGTGGCGCAGACCTGATCATCTGCGGCAGACAGACCACCGACGGCGATACCGCTCAGGTGGGTCCCGCGCTTGCGGAACATATGCATATTCCTCATGCGGCGTGGGTGACCAGGATAGAAGAAGTCACAGAGAAGGATATTTCCGTGCAGCAGAAGCTGGGTGACGTGACGCAGGTATCCAGAATACCGTTTCCCTGCCTGATCACAGTGGAGAAGGATATGTGTGTGCCGCGTCTTCCTTCCTGGATCCTGAAAAAGAAAACAGCAGACCGCAAGGTTCGTTTTTTAAGTTTTGAGGATCTTCCCAATCAGGATCTTACAAGGTACGGACTGAACGGATCTCCCACGGCTGTGGAGAGGATGTTCCCGCCGGAGAAGGCTCAGAAGCAGGTGTATCTTGAAGGCAGCACGGAAGAGAAAACAAAAGAACTGTTTGATATTCTTGTCAGCAGGAAGATCATTTAAGGAGGACAGAAGCAATGGATTTTTTGAATTTTGATGCGGAAGCCTGCACGCTCTGCGGGATATGCGTGAATGTCTGTCCTTTCGGCGCGCTGAAATTTGAAAAAAACGGGATTGAAGTCGGCGAGAGCTGCCGTATGTGCGGACTCTGTGTGCGAAAATGCCCGGAGAAGGCCATCCGTTTTGAGCAGAAGGCCAATGAAGTGAATAAAGAGGAGTGGAGAGATTTCCTGATCTATGCGGAGCAGGAGCAGGGGAAGATCCATCCTGTTGTATTTGAGCTGATCGGAGAAGCTCTGAAAATGGCTCCGAAGGTAGGGTACCATGTGAACTGTGTGATCGCGGGAGGCCCGGGAACTGCTGAAAATGCCAAAGATCTGCTGGAATACGGCGTACATAAGGTGTTTGTTTATGAACATGAGGAACTGAAATGGTTCCGGGCGGACTGCTATACGGACGTGATCGCGGACTGCATCGCAGCTGTGAAGCCAAGTTCTGTCCTGATCGGCGGAACAGAGCTGGGACGTTCTCTTGCGCCCAGGCTGGCCACCCGTTTCCATACGGGCCTGACGGCGGACTGTACGAAACTGGACATTAAAGACAATACGGACATGATCCAGATCCGCCCGGCTTTCGGCGGAAATATCATGGCCCAGATCACAATCTCCAGATCGAGACCGCAGTTTGCCACTGTGCGTTACAGAGTAATGGAAAAGGCGAAAAAAGTGGAGAATCCCGACGGTGAGATCATTCGCTGTAAGATGACGGATGATATGGTGAAATCATCTATTGAGATTCTCAGCGCGGAAGTGCTGGAGAAGAAAAAGAGCCTTGAGGAAGAAGATATTATCGTAGTAGCGGGACGCGGAGCGAAGAACGAGACCGGCGTCGCGCTCTGCCGGGAACTGGCGGACGCTCTTGGCGGACAGCTGGCATTTACCCGCCCCATGGTAGAGGACGGTTTTGGCGATACCGCCCATCAGATCGGCCTTTCCGGACGTACGGTGCGTCCGAAACTGATCATTACCTGCGGAGTGTCGGGAGCTATCCAGTTTACCTCCTGTATGAACGGTTCGGAATGTATCGTCGCTATTAATAACAATCCTGAGGCCCAGATCTTTAATACGGCTCATTACTGTATTGTAGACGATCTGAATCAGGTAGTGCCGAAGCTTACAGAGCTGGTGCGGAATCGGAAGGAGGACTAGGACAATGGCATATCCCTATAAGAAAATGGACGAGGCTGACTTCAAATATATCCGTTCCGTAACCGCGCCGGACCGTGTGTGGACAGGCGGCGATATTGCCAGAGAGTATTACCGGGATGAAATGCCGGAATACGGTATTTTTCCTCCGGAACTCTATGTGGAAGTAATCAATAAAGAAGAAGTTTCAGCTATTATGGCCTACGCCTATAAGATGAATATCCCGGTGGTCTGCCGCGGGGCGGGAACCGGACTTGCAGGCGGGGCAACCTGTAAATACGGCGGCATTATGCTGTCTGTTATGAGAATGAATAAGATTTTTCCGGTGGATCACAAGAACCAGACCATCACAACAGAGCCTGGAGCGCTTCTTCTGGATATCCAGGCGGCCGCCGCTGCGGAGGGACTTTTTTATCCTCCGGATCCCGGTGAAAAAACAGCTTCCATCGGAGGAAATGTGATCACCAACGCAGGCGGTATGAAGGCGGTGCGTTATGGACTGACCCGTGATTTCGTCCGCTGTATTGAAGCGGTCCTGCCGGACGGATCTATTATGAACTTTTCGTCAAATGTAGTGAAGAATACGACCGGATATGCGGTGAAAGATCTGGTGATAGGTTCCGAGGGTACTCTGTGCATTATCACCCAGATCACGCTGAAGCTTCTTCCGGCTCCTACCTGCAGCGCGACTCTGGTAATGCCTTTTGACAGTCTGGAATCCTGCGCCGACATGGTGCCGAAAGTGCTGGAACTGCCTTTTGTGCCCACGGCGATTGAATTCCTGGAACGGGAGCTGATCGATATTGTGGAAAAGAACCTTAACAGGCAGTTCCCGGTGAAACAGGGCGAAGCTGTTCTGATCGTTATGTACGACGCCTCCAGCCAGCAGGAGCTTGACAGTGCGGTAGAGGCGGCGTCGGAAGCCGCTCTTGCCAACGGCGCTTACGATTGCTGTATTGCCGATACTCCGGAGAGGGCGGCCACGGTATGGTCGGTGCGCGGCGGTATCCTGGAGGGAATGAAGGCGGATTCTGTTTCCCAGGAGGAGTGCGACGTGGTTGTTCCCCGTTCTGAGATCGCGGGATATGTGAAGGCGGCCAAGAGGATCGCACTGGCTCATGGAATCCGTGTAGAGCCCTGCGGCCACTGCGGCGACGGAAATATCCACACAGAGATGCTGAGAGACGAGGGAATGAGTGATGAAGAGTGGAAGACAGCCACTCATGCCTGCCTTAAGGAGCTTTACGCCCTGTCGAAAGAGCTTGGCGGACAGCTTTCCGGCGAGCATGGCATTGGCAACGGCCGTCTGGAATTCCTGGAGGAATTCGTCGGCCCCAGAATGATACAGCTGTATAAGAGTATCAAGCTGGCTTTTGACGACAAGCTGATCCTGAATCCCGGCAAGATCGTGGAATTCAATAAATAAAAATAAATTTACTGAGGAAAGAAAGATGAGTGGAAAAAAATCATTGTTGGTTGACAAAAGTAAGATGCCCCTGGCGATGGGTATCGCATTCGTGGCGTTCACCACACAGTTCGGAGGCGGTTTCGCCTCCGGCGCGCAGATCTATCAGTACTTTATCAATTACGGAATCTGGTGTCTGATCCTTCCGGTGCTGACACAGGGTCTGTACTCTATATTTTTCTGGTACGGCATGCGCTACGCCTACAAACATAAAACATATGATTACAGAAGTTTTTCCGATACCTTTTATGGAAAAACAAGACATGTGATGTCCAATCTCCATGAGATCTGTTATCTGATCATGATCGGAACAGCGTCTGCGGCGGCCTTTGCCACCGGCGGTTCTACTCTGGAGACACTTTTCGGCATTCCATACTGGCTGTGTACCGTTTTTGTAGCGGCGTTCATTTTTGTGATCGCGCTGTTTGGAACGAATGTTGTGCGTAAATGTGCGTCTACCTTAAGTGTGCTGATCATTATCGGTCTGGTGCTGGTCCTGGTACCGAACATCATCGTTCAGTGGGACAGCATTGTGGCTTCCGCGAGCCGTATGAGCGGCGGGGAGATGACGGTGCTTTCGAAGGAAAGCGGCGCTTTCGGACCGGCTCTCTGGTCGGCGGTACTGTACTTCCTTTTCCAGCTGTCTTCGGTTTCCGTTATGTACCAGCATGTAGAGCCGGTGACTGATGTAAAACAGATCAACCGCGCGGCTGTAGGAATGTTTGTATGCAATTTCTTCGCCATGGAACTGTCCATTGTGGGCCTTCTGGCGGTTGCTTACGTGGCCGATCTGGCAACAGCTTCTGTCCCCATGCTGGTTCTGGTGCAGAACGGAGTGGGCGCAGGAGTTCTTACACCCATCATTTCTCTGCTGATCATCCTGGGAGCTATTTCCACAGCGGTAAATATGATCTCGGGAATTGTAACCAGATGTGTTAACGCAGTGGAAAGACGTATGGATTCTCCCCAGAAAAAACAGCAGGGGCATCTGGCCAGAAACGCCGTATTTACCCTGATCTTTACCTTCCTGGCTTTCGCGATCGCGCAGTTCGGACTGATGGCGGTAGTGAGCAAGGGCTATGCTTATCTGGGTTATGCGGCTCTGATCACTCTGTTTATCCCTTTTGTACTTCACTGGATCATGACAAAGGGGAAAGAGATCTGAGAGTGGAATCTGTTAGAATAAGATCTTTATTTCGCAAAGCGGGCATGAGAAATCATGTCCGCTGTTTTAATGTGCCGGGATTCTGTGATGGTGTATTTGTCTTTTTGGGAAGTATGTAGTATTCATAACTGCATTAAATAGAAAACATTACAATATCTATTGACATGAAAAACCAAAAGGATTATACTTAAAATAATTTGACGTTCAAATTATTTGAAAAACAAATTAATGCTTTGCACAAAACAGGTACAGCCGGAGGGAAATCATGGATATGGATAACTACAGAACTAAACTTAAGAAATTGTGCATAGGGGAGAAGATTGCGGATATTCCCATCATTCAGGGAGGTATGGGCGTTGGGATCAGCCGCAGCGGCCTTGCCGGAGCAGTGGCGAAAGAAGGCGGCGTCGGCGTGATCTCCACGGCACAGATCGGCTATGATGAGGAGGGATTCGCGCAGGATCAGGCGGGATGCAACGCGCGGGCGATCAGGAAACATATACAACGGGCGAAGGAGATCGCCGGCGGGAAAGGCCTGGTCGGCGTGAACATTATGGTCGCGCTGAAACATTACGCGGAGCATGTGAAAGAATCTGTAGCGGCCGGAGCGGATGTGATCATCAGCGGCGCCGGTCTGCCGGTGAACCTTCCGGCGCTGGTCAGTGAAACATGCGGGGCGAAGATCGCGCCCATTGTTTCCTCCTGCCGCGCGGCGAAGCTGATCCTTAAGATGTGGGCTCACAAATACGACAGAACCGCGGACTTTATCGTGATAGAAGGACCGAAAGCAGGTGGACATCTGGGGTTTTCCAGAGAACAGCTGGATCATATGGATGAACTGGATTACGATAATGAGATCCGGCAGATCATAGCCTGTAAAGGAGAATATGAAGAGAAATACGGGAAGAAGATCCCGGTAGTGGTTGCCGGCGGAATCTTTGACCGGGAAGATATCGCTCATGCGCTGGATCTGGGCGCCGACGGTGTGCAGATCGCCAGCCGTTTTGTGGCGACGGAAGAGTGCGACGCGTCAGAGGCCTACAAACAGGCTTATATTGATGCAAAAGAGGAAGACGTGCAGATCATTCAGAGCCCGGTGGGAATGCCGGGACGCGCGCTCAGGAACCGTTTTATCCGTCAGGTGGAGCAGGCCCGTCAGCCGGTGGCGAAATGTTACAACTGCCTGGAGAAATGCAATCCGGCAAAAGTGCCTTACTGCATCACAAAAGCGCTGATCGACGCGGTGAAAGGAGATGTGGAAAACGGTTTGATCTTCTGTGGAAGCAATGTGGGCCGCATCAGAGAAATGACGACGGTACATCAGCTGATACAGGAGCTGGTATAAATTGATACAGAATCTGGTATAAAAAATACTGGAGTATGCAGGCCGGTCATGGTACAATACGGATGTTTGAATTTCAGCAAAAGTTTGTACAGGGGGAATAGAAGATGATTGAGGAAAAATTCGAGTTTCGCAATATACGTCGGGACGAGGCTCTTCAGACCGCGGAAATTGAAAGGATCTGTTTTCCGCCCAACGAAGCCTGCTCAGAGAAAATGATGGTGGAACGTGTGAACAGGGCGCCGGAATATTTTCTGGTGGCTGTGGACAGGACGACAGGAAGGATCGCGGGCTTTCTCAATGGTCTCGCGACAGATGAATCCACTTTCCGGGATGAGTTTTTTACAGACGCCGGGCTGCATGATCCACAGGGGAAGACGGTCATGCTGCTGGGGCTTGACGTGCTCCCGGAATACCGCAGACAGGGCCTTGCGTCAGAACTGATGCGGCGCTATCTTGCCATACAGAAAGAGAGAGGAAAGAAAAAGGTTCTTCTCACCTGTCTGGACGCCAAAGTGGAAATGTATAAAAAAATGGGATTTCAGGATGATGGAATGGCGGATTCTTCCTGGGGAGGGGAAGCGTGGCATGAAATGAGCTGTGCGCCTGTCTGAAAGGAGGACTGGAAATTCAGCTTTGGCTGATGATATAACAACGGAGAGGCTGCTCAATGTCAGAGAACTGAGCAGCCTCTCCGTTGTTTTTTGGGCTTTTCCATTATGCGAAGTTTTTTACGGTCCTTCTTCAACGATCACAATACGGTCTTCGCCATATGGACCTGCATACTGTCCGCCGACGGTTCCGCCCAGATCTTCAGTGATATACTGGATCAGAGCCTGATTGTCCAGCATGATATCTTCCAGGGGCATATTGCAGTTCTGGAACATGTTGAAGCCGTCGCCGCCGTTTTTCAGCATATAGTTATGAGAGGCTACGGTATAGGTTTTTTCCGGATCGAGATCTTCTTCGTTTACTTTTACATTCTTCACGCGATACTCGCCGTCAACAGAATGGAACATGCCGTCCGCGTCCAGCTGTACGGAGGAATCCAGATAAGTATGGATCTCGAAGGAAATACCGGAAACCTGTTGGAAACCGCCGGATTCTGCCGGGAGATCCATAACGCCCATTTCCAGCGCGTCCAGAATCTGCTGTCCGGTTGCTTCCACCATACAGATCTCGTTTCCGAAAGGCTGCACGCTGATAATGTCGCTGTAAGTGATATCTCCGGCCGCGATATCAGCCCGGATTCCGCCGCCGTTGCAGAAGCCGATATCCGCTCCGGTGACAGCCCGGTACGCGTCCGCGCAGAGGTCGCCCAGGTTGGTCTCACAGGTGCGGACAAGGCGTACAGGTTCCTCCTGATCCGCCGTGGCGGGATCGTTCACGACAAGGGCAACGTCTGTTTCGGCAACTACTTCGTTTAAGATACCTTCAAATTCTGTGTTGATGTCATTGATGTATGCCTCTGTTTCCGGATCAGCCTCCATTCCCCCGGAAATAAGAGCGGAGCTGAATGTGCCGTCTTCTGCTATGGTAAGTTCGCCCACTGAGGAAAGTTTGGTTCCGGTGGAAGTGAGAAGGACATTCTCTCCATCTTTATTTTTAACAGTTTCCCCTTCGATCACACTGTGGGAATGGCCGTCCAGAAAAACATCGATCCCGGAAGTGTTTTCGATCACTTCGGAGGACGTCCAGGGGGTGCAGCTCGCGTCGATTCCCAGATGGGAGAGTGCGATCACATAATCGGCTCCCTCGTCGCGGGCGGAATCAGCGGCTTCCTGCACACATTCATAAAGAGCGGTTCCGTCCTCATCCTGCTCGAAACCGTAAATGAATTCCCCGTCTTCATTCTGAAAATATTTCGGTGTGGAGGAAGTGATCGTCTTAGGCGTGCAGATTCCGATGAATGCAATAGTCTTTCCGCCGGCCTCCATCATCTCGTAAGGTTCAAAAACGGGTTCCCCGGAAGCCAGATCCTTAAAGTTACAGGATAAGTAGGAAAAAGACGCTTTCTCTGCAAGAGACAGGAACTGCTCCATTCCGTAATCAAATTCGTGGTTTCCGGGTACGGCGAGGTCATAACCGACCTGATCCATAATATCAATGATGTATTCGCCTTCGGATAAAGTGCCGATCACATCTCCCTGGATCGCGTCTCCCATATCTGCAAGGATGACATCATTTCCTTCTGCTTCCAGCTGCTTCTTCAGTCCGGCGATTCTGGCATAGCCAAGGACCTGATTCTCTTCATCTTCGTTTACCGCGCAGTGGATATCGTTAGTATAAAGAATAACAATGCCGCCTTCCTGTTCTGCGGCGGATACGGATGTGCTGCAGGCGGCCGCCATGGACGCCGCCAGAATAAAAGATAAAATTTTCTTATTCATAAATTCTCCTTATTATTTATATAGGTTAACAGATGGAGTTTATTTTAACATGCCATATGGGAAAATGCATGCTTTTTATATGTGTTTTTTTGTAAAGAACAAATAAAAACTTTACGGTAGGAAGATTTTTAGGTAAAATGAATACAGATTCAGATGATGAAAATGTAAACAGGAGGAAGTGATTAAATGAAGAAACGAAACATGAATAAAACAGGAAACAGATTTCAGGTTCTGATGCTGTCCGGAATCCTTGCGGCGGGGATCCTGGGAGCGGTTCCGGTGATGGCAGAAGAGGAACCGGAGAAAGCGGCGCCTTTTGTCATGGAGGACATTAACGGCGAGGAATATACGGAAGAGATTTTCGAGGACGCGGATCTGACCCTGGTCAATATATTCGCAACCTGGTGCGGCCCCTGTATCAGTGAAGTCCCGGAGCTTCAGAAGCTCAGCGAGGAGATGGAGGACGAGGGCGTCCAGGTGATCGGGATCGTGATGGATACCGGCAGTACAGAGGAGAAAGATGAGGAAGCTGTGGAGACGGCGAAACTTCTGGCGGAGATCGCGGAGACAGATTATCCGTTCCTGATCCCGGATCCGGATATGATGAACGGGAGACTGGAAGGCATCCAGGCGTACCCGGAGACGTTTTTTGTCAATAAAGACGGCGAGATCGTAGGGGAGACCTATGTGGGAGCCAGAGATCTTGACGCCTGGAAAGAGATCGTGGAAGAAGAGCTTGCGGCCCTGGAGAAGTAATCCGGCTTTGGGTGAGGATAGAATATGAAGAAAACAGAAAAGAAAAGCGGATTCTGGACGAACCTCAACGACCGTTTTCCACTGCCCGGGATCATTCTGGCATGCGCAGGGATACTGATGATGGCTTACGGTATATCCAGAGGGGAAATGTCGGTGGTTTTTGACAAAGCTGTGAGAATCTGCATGGAGTGTATCGGAATTGGATAAGAAAAAGCAAAGCGAATGGAAGCGTCACAGGTTCCAGATTCTGTGGGCGTTCCTTACCAACAGTTATCTGGTTGGTTTCGCAAAAGGCAAAATATATGACGGGAAACTGAAGAACCTGTGTGTTCCGGGCCTGAACTGTTATTCCTGCCCGGGAGCCCTTGGATCCTGTCCCATCGGAGCCATGCAGGCGGTGATCGGAAGCTGGAATTTCAGGATGGCGTTCTACGTGGCGGGTTTTCTTGTTTTCGTGGGAGCCCTTATGGGACGTTTTGTCTGCGGATGGCTTTGTCCATTCGGCCTGATCCAGGATCTTCTGCATAAGATTCCTTTTGTAAAAAAGATCGGCACTTTCCGGGGCGACCGGCTTCTCAGGAAATTGAAGTACGTGATCTTTCTGGTGTTTGTGATCCTTCTTCCCATGTTTGTGGTGGATATGCTGGGACAGGGCGCGCCGTATTTCTGCAAACTGATCTGTCCTGCGGGAACGCTGGAGGGCGGGATTCCCCTTGTGCTTCTCAACAGCGCCATGCGCACCGCGGTGGGATGGCTTTATGCATGGAAAAATGTGCTTCTCGTGGTGATCGTGCTTCTGTCTGTCGTCATTTACCGGCCTTTTTGCAAATATATCTGTCCCCTGGGCGCGGTGTATTCGGTGTTTAATCCCATTGCGGTTTTTCGCTACCGGGTGGACAAAGAGGCGTGTGTTCACTGCGGCGCCTGTGCAAAAGCCTGCAAAATGCAGGTGGATCCGTCGGAAACGCCCAATCATCCGGAATGTATCCGCTGTGGATCCTGCAAAAAAGTCTGTCCCACGGGAGCAATTTATTCCGGAATAAATTGTCGGAAAGGATCGGAAACGGCGGTTTCGTCCGTGGAAAAGACAGTTTGAAATAAGATTGACGGATATTCCGGTCGAAAATTGTAGAAAAACAGATAATTATATATATGAATCTGAAAATTCAGATAAAATGGGTTGACAAACAAAAGAAACAGGCATATAATAAAACCACAGGTGAAAACCTGTGGTTTATATGTTTCTGTAATTTAATAACGCGGGGTGGAGCAGTCCGGAAGCTCGTCGGGCTCATAACCCGAAGGTCGCAGGTTCAAATCCTGTCCCCGCTACTTGGAAAGACGTCATATTTCATTACGGTGGGATATGACGCTTTTTCATTTTATCGAAACAATTTTTGGTGCCAATATGCAAAAGCATTGGTTTTACAGAAAAAAGTTTAAAATATGTGGACGGTTTTCTCCTTCTCATTCGTATTAGTAGTGAAGAGGTAAAAAACAAAATATGAAATATGAAGGAGGAATCTACTATGAAGAAATTATTTGCAGGTATTTTATTTGTGACATTATTAACTGCAGCTGCGGGAACCGCATTCGCAGGAGGACACGGGCGGGGACATCACGGAAACAGCGCGGGTTATTACTGCGGAGCCGAAGACGGCGTATGCCACTGGGGGCGGAACTGTGCGGATACGGATGACAATGGGATCTGCGATACATGCGGAAGAGATCTGAGCAGATGCATGCAGGGAAGGTACTGTGTGGATGCGGACAACGACGGAGTCTGCGACAACTGCGGCTATAATGCCGGCGGGAACGGCCAGGGCAGGAATTATGCAGATGCGGACAATGACGGAGTGTGCGATAATTACGGAACCGGAAACTCCGGTCAGGGACATCACGGCGGCAATGGCGGCGGATGTCACGGAGGCCGCTGCAGATAACAGATGAGGAATGGATATGCGCAGTGAAGAAGAGGCAAACCGGGCGGTTGAGAAGTACGCAGATACTGTCCGGAGAATATGTATCGTTCATCTGAAGAATCATGCGGACACTGAGGACATATTTCAGACAGTGTTTCTGAAGTATGTCCTCAGTTCCGTTTCCTTTGAAAATGAGGAACATGAGAAGGCCTGGTTTATCCGGGTCACAGTGAACGCCTGCAAAGACCTGCTGAAAAGTTTTTTTCGCAGCCGGACCGTATCCCTGGATGAAATTATAGAGAAACCGTCAGAGATGCCCCAGGACAACAGGGAGGTGCTGGAGGCCGTACTGGAGCTTCCGGAAAAATACCGGGACGTGGTCTACCTTTATTACTACGAGGAATACACGGCGCCGGAGATCGGCAGGATTCTGGGCAAGAAGGAAAATACAGTCTATACGCTGCTGAAACGGGCGAGGAAAATTCTGAAAGACAAACTGGGAGGCGATGAGTATGAAGCGTAAAATACAGGAAACGTTTGATATGATACACGCCGACGAAAAACTGAAAGACAGAACCAGGGAATTTCTAGCGGAAGCTGCGGGAAGTTCCCGGGGGCATTCCTCCATTTTCCGGCTGGCGCCCGCGCTGTGCCTTGCGCTTATTATTCTGGCAGGTTTCGGCGGATGGCAGCTTTATTTTAAACCGGTGTCGGTAATCAGTATTGATATCAATCCTTCGCTGGAACTGGATGTAAACCGCTTTGACAGAGTGGTGGATGTGAAGGAGTATAATGAAGACGGAGAGAAACTGTCGGAATCTCTGGAAATCCTGTTCATGAATTATGAGGACGCTCTGGAAGAGATCATGGCTGACGAGAACGTGCAGACTTATCTTGCCGGGGATCAGGTGATGTCTATTGTGGTCGCCGGGGAGGACGAAAAAAAGACGCAGACCGTTTACTCCAATGTGGAAGCGTGTACCCGGGATCAGGAAAACACCCACTGTTATCATGCGGATTCCGCCGATCTTGAGGGGGCCCATGATGCCGGCCTTTCCTATGGGAAATATATGGCTTATTTGGAACTGAAAGAACTGGATCCGGATGTCGCCCCTGAGGATGTACAGGGGATGACAATGCGGGAGATCCGGGACCGGATCGGCCAGCTCTCCGGTAATGCGGATTTAACTGATATTGACGGCAGCGGAACGGATGATAACACAACAGCAGGCGGCAGCTGCAGCGCCGGAAATGGAAATCAATACGGAAATGGAAATGGGAATGGAAACAATGCCGGTACTGGAAACGGCAGCGGCACAGGCGCGGGCAGCGGACAGGAATCCGGCGGACATCATCAGGAAAATTACGGCGGGCACGAAGCAGGCCGGGGACGGCACCATGGAGAATAAATAATACGGAGGCGGCGCTATGCGGATTTTGATTGCGGAAGATGAAAAAGATCTCAACACATTGTTGAAAAAAAGACTGGAAAATCAGAAATACAGTGTGGATGCCTGTTTTGACGGGGAGGAGGCCATCGATTACCTGGCTGTCACGGAATACGACGCGGTGATCCTGGATATTATGATGCCGAAGAAAAACGGGCTTCAGGTTCTGAAATATATCCGGGGACAAAAACGGCATACGCCGGTACTGCTTTTGACCGCGAAGGACAGTATTGAGGACAGGGTGACCGGCCTGGACGCCGGGGCGGACGATTATCTCGTCAAGCCCTTCGCCTTCGACGAGCTTCTGGCCCGGATACGGGTGATGCTGCGAAAGAATTCATCTGCGGAGACGAAGACCAATATCGTCACCGCGGCGGATCTTAAGGTGGATCTGAATACCCAGAGAGTTTTCCGGGGAGATAAGGAGATTTCGCTTTCCAGCAGAGAGTTTTCGATCCTCCGGTATCTCTGTATGAATAAAGGAATCGTCCTGTCCAGAGAGAAGATCGAGGAACATATCTGGAATTACGATTACGCGGGCGGCTCCAATGTTGTGGACGTATATATCCGGTATCTGAGGAAAAAGATCGACGAGGGATTCACGCCGAAACTGATCCATACGGTGCGGGGCGCCGGTTATGTCCTGAAGGAGGAAGAATGAAGAAACTGCCTTTAAAATGGAAGCTCACAATTCTCTATACAGCGTTTATGACGATCCTCACTGTGGTGATGCTGGGGGTGCTTCTCTCATTAAGCAGCAGCGAGATCCTTTCTTCTGTGGAACAGGAAATGGAAGAGAAGGTTTTCGGCGTATCCGAGGATATTCAGTGGACCGGAAAGAGACTGGAGCTTGACAGGGACTTTTACGAGGTGGAGAACGGGATTTATCTTTCCGCTTATAATGAGAGCGGAAGCCTTCTGGGCGGCAGGATCCCTTATGAGTTTACAGAGGATGTCCCTCTGGAAGAGGGGCTCCGCAAAATCTCTGCCGGGGATATTCAGTGGGATATCCGGGATACGATTCTGGAAGTTTCCGGATACGGGACAGTATGGGTGCGAGGAATCACATCCATCACAGACGCCGAGAGCAGTCTCAGGATCACGATTCGTTTTTCTCTGGTGCTGTTTCCACTGATGGTGGCGCTGGCGGCGGTTCTGGGATATTTGTTTGTGCGCAGGGCGTTCCGGCCGGTCGCGAGGCTTACGGCTACTGCGCGGGAAATCTATGAAAAGGAAGACCTTTCCAAGCGGATCGGCCTTACCGGAGAAAAAAACGAGATATATGTAATGGCGGAAACCTTTGACATGATGCTGGACAAACTGGAGGCGTCTTTTGAAAAAGAAAAAAGATTTACCTCCGACGCTTCTCATGAACTGCGCACGCCGGTAACAGTGATCCTGTCCCAGTGCGATTATCTTCTGGAGGACAGAGATCTTTCGGAAGAGGAAAGATCCGCAGTGGAGGCTATCCGCCGGAAAGCCCGGAATATGTCGAAGATGATCGCCCAGCTTCTTTTTCTCTCCAGGGCGGATCAGGGGCGGCAGGCAGTGCATAAAGAACTTTTGGATCTTTCACTTATCACGGAGATGGCGGCGGAAGAGCAGGAAGCAATGGCGGCGGAAAAGAACATTTCCATAGTCAGGGATATCGGGGAAGGAATCGAAGGATATGTGGATGAAACTCTTTTTATCCGTCTGTGGATGAATCTGATAGGCAACGCCATTTCCTATGGGAAAGAAGGCGGCTGGCTGAAAGTGAGCCTGAAAAAAGAAAAGAACACCGTCTTCGGCGCTGTGGAAGACAACGGGATCGGAATTTCACAGGAACAGCTTCCTCATATCTGGGAACGCTTCTATCAGGCGGATACTTCCAGGACAGGAAAAGAAAACGCGGGTTCCGGACTGGGACTTCCTATGGTAAAATGGATCGTGGAAACCCACGGAGGAAAAATCTCTGTAAGGAGCACGCCGGGGGCGGGCAGCAGATTCGCGTTTTATCTGCCGCTTGATCCGGCGGCGGATTCCAACGCCGAAACCGGTGAGGTCAAAGATGTATAACCGCGCTTTCGGAAGAAACGGAAAGCTGGCGGCAGGAGTAAGGAATGGCAAAAAAGAAGTTTTACGCAGTAAAAAAAGGACTGACAACAGGAATATTCGATACATGGGAGAAGTGCCAGGCAGCGGTGAAGGGATATCCAGGGGCGGAATTTAAGGGATTTGCCACAGAAGAAGAGGCGAGAGCCTATCTGGGTCCGGAGGTCGAGACGGTTTTTGACAGAAAACCCTCCGGGGAGGCCGGAAGTCAGGCGAAAGGTCCCCGAGCCGGAGAGGGCCTTGCCGCCTATGTGGACGGAAGTTTTGATCCGTCTGTAGGACGGTATGCTTTCGGATGTATTCTTCTCGTGCCGGACGGAAGAGAGATCAGGATATCGGGAAGCGGGGACAATCCGGATTCTCTTGCCATCCGCAATGTGGCGGGGGAAATGCTGGGAGCCATGCACGCGGTCAAATGGGCCGCCGGGAACGGGTTTGACGCCCTGAAGATTTACTATGATTATGAAGGAATCGAGAAATGGGCCAGAGGGCTGTGGAAGGCGAAAAATCCTCTTACACAGAAGTACGCGCAGTATATGACGCAGAATAACCGGACGAGAGTGCGCGTTTCTTTTCAGAAGGTGGCGGCGCATACCGGGGATTATTATAACGAACAGGTGGATAAGCTGGCGAGGAGCGCTCTCACGAAGACGCAACCCGGCGAGGTGCGGATGGAGGAAACGGTATGGAATTCCAGCACGAACTGATCATTCCCAATGAAGGACTGCCTTTTAAACTGTTTTTGTTTGAAGGATATAACGGGAATTATATAAGGGAAAAACACTGGCATACATCAATAGAAATATTCGCGGTGATGGACGGGGAGCTGACTTTCTTTCTGAATCAGGAGGAGTACCCCCTCACCGCAGGTAAATTTCTTATTATTAATTCCAATGAGATCCATTCCATCAACGCACTGGAAAAAAACAGAACGGCGGTGCTGCAGATCCCGCTGAAACAGTTTGAGGGATATTTTACAGCAGAGAGATTTATTCGTTTTTCCCGTCCCGAAACGGCTGCGACAGAGAAACGGAAAGAGGCCAACAGAAGAATGGCGGCTCTGATGCAGGATATTTTTCATATATATGAAAAGGGGAAGAAGACAGATATTCTTTCCGGCAGGACGGGGCAGGGTGAATTGTCAGAAAAAACAGCCGGATATGAATTCCGGATGCTGGCTCTTTTTTATGAGATCATGTATCTTCTGGTGACAGAATACAGAGAGACTGAGGTGCAGGAACGGGAACTGAGACACAACCGGCATCTGGCAGTGCTTTCCAGGATCACCACATATATGCGGGATCACTATCAGGAGGATCTGAAACTTTCCCAGGTGGCGGCTGCGTTCGGGTATTCTCCGGAGTATTTGTCGCGAATGTTCCAAAAGTATATAAAAGTCAATTTTAAGACATATCTTCAGGATATCCGCATGGGTTACGCCTACGGAGAGGTGGTCCACACGGACAAAACCATCAGCCAGATCGCGTTGGACCATGGATTCTGCGGCAGCAGAGCCTTTGCCCGTGAATTTCAGAAACGGTACGGAAGCCTTCCCAGCGCTGTCAGAAAGGAACAGGATATTTCCTGAAAAATGTCAAAAAAGTGCTATGATTTAGACAAGAAAAAAGGCGAAAAGCATACCCGGATGTGGTATGCTTTTTATAATTTCAGGGGAAGGGATTTACGGACGGAATAAGAGAAGACCGGAGATTCCCCGGGGTTTTAAGGAGGTAAACGGGATGAAAATCCAGAATGTAGCAGACGCTTCTTTCCGCAAATACGGAAAGGTGCTGGAGGGGTATGATTTCAGCGCGCTTATCAGAGAGATGAAGCACACTCCCGTTCCGGAGGACGTGATCTATGTGCCCTCTGTGGAGGAACTGGAAGCGCTGGAAGTAGAGAAGACGCTGACCAATAAGGCTTTCGGCGGACTTCCCATTCAGATCGGATACTGCAACGGCCGCAACAAAAAGCTGAACGCAGTGGAATATCACCGGAATTCCGAGATCAACGTGGCAGTGACAGACCTTGTACTGCTTCTCGGATGCCAGCAGGATATCGAAGACGATCTTACATATGACACATCGAAGATCGAAGCTTTCCTGGTTCCGGCGGGAACAGGAATCGAGGTTTACGCAACCACGCTTCACTACGCTCCCTGCCATGTGAATGACAGCGGATTCCAGTGCGTTGTGGTACTGCCCAGAGGAACCAATACGGATCTTACCTTTGAGACAGAGAAAACAGGCGAGGACAGCCTGATGACAGCGAAGAACAAATGGCTGATCGCCCATGAAGAAGCAGGCATCGAAGGCGCGTTCAACGGTCTGAAGGGCGAGAATATCACGCTGTAGATCATCCGGCAGGAGCAGAGCAATCCTGCGGACAGTAAAACGGAAAACATAATAATGAAAATATAAAACAAAAAGGAGAAAAAACCATGAATAACAAACCAGAAATCAAAATCGGCATTGTTGCAGTGAGCAGAGACTGTTTCCCGGAAAGCCTTTCCGTAAACAGAAGAAAAGCCCTTGTTGACGCCTACACCAAGAAATATGGCGCAGCTGAGATCTATGAATGTCCCATCTGCATCGTTGAGAGCGAGATCCACATGGTACAGGCTCTTGAAGATGTAAAGAAGGCAGGCTGCAACGCGCTTGTAGTTTATCTTGGAAACTTCGGACCGGAAATTTCCGAAACTCTTCTTGCAAAACATTTCGAGGGACCGAAGATGTTCATCGCCGCAGCAGAGGAATCCGGAAACGACCTGGTACAGGGCAGAGGCGACGCATACTGCGGTATGCTGAATGCAAGCTACAACCTGCAGCTGCGTAACATCAAGGCTTATATTCCGGAATATCCGGTTGGAAACGCAGAAGAGTGCGCAGACATGATCCATGAGTTCGTTCCCATCGCAAAAGCTGTTTACGCTCTGAACAACCTGAAGATCATCAGCTTCGGACCGCGTCCGTTAAACTTCCTTGCCTGCAACGCACCTATCAAACAGCTCTACAATATCGGTGTGGAGATCGAAGAGAACTCCGAGCTCGACCTGTTTGAAGCATTCAACAAACACGCAGGCGATGAGAGAATCCCGGCTCTTGTAAAGGAAATGGAAGAAGAGCTTGGCGCAGGCAATAAGAAACCGGAGATCCTTCCCAAACTGGCTCAGTATGAACTGACCTTAAAAGACTGGGTTGAGGAGCACAGAGGATACCGTAAGTTCGTTGCCCTTACAGGCAAATGCTGGCCGGCATTCCAGACACAGTTCGGTTTCGTTCCCTGCTATGTAAACAGCCGTCTTACCGCACAGGGAATCCCGGTATCCTGCGAGGTTGATATCTACGGAACCCTCAGCGAGTTCATCGGAACTGTAGTAAGCGACGATACCGTAACTCTGCTGGATATCAACAACTCTGTACCCAACGATATGTATGACGAGGAGATCAAAGGCAAATACAACTATACACAGAAAGATACCTTCATGGGCTTCCACTGCGGAAATACAGCTTCCGGCAAGCTGACATCCTGTGAGATGAAGTATCAGATGATCATGGCAAGAAATCTTCCGGAAGAAGTTACACAGGGTACTCTGGAAGGCGACATCGTTCCCGGAGATATCACTTTCTTCCGTCTGCAGAGCACAGCGGACAACAAACTCCGCGCATACATCGCACACGGCGAGGTGCTTCCGGTTGCCACACGTTCCTTCGGTTCCATCGGCGTATTCGCTATTCCGGAAATGGGCAGATTCTACCGTCACGTGCTGATCGAGGGCGGTTATCCGCACCACGGCGCAGTAGCGTTCGGACACTGGGGCAAGGCTCTCTATGAAGTATTCAAATACATTGGCGTTCCGGTAAACGAGATTGGATACAACCAGCCGGCAGGCGTAAGATATCCTACAGAGAATCCCTGGGGATAATCCTTACAGTACAGAATACGGAGAATGAATTATGTATTATATAGGCGTTGATCTGGGCACCTCCGCGGTGAAACTTCTGCTTATGGAGGAATCCGGAAAAATAGAAAAAATCGTATCAAGAGAATATCCCCTGTATTTTCCCCATCCGGGCTGGTCGGAGCAGAATCCGGAAGACTGGATGAAGGAGGCTATGGCAGGGATCAAAGAACTGACATCTGAGATCGACAGATCTCAGGTGGCAGGCATCGGCTGCGGCGGACAGATGCACGGACTGGTGACGCTGGATGCGGAGGATCATGTGATCCGTCCCGCGATCCTTTGGAACGACGGAAGGACCGGCGCGGAGACCGAGTATCTGAACACTGTTGTCGGCAAAGATAAACTTTCCCAGTATACGGCGAATATCGCATTCGCGGGATTTACCGCTCCGAAGATCCTCTGGATGAAGAAGAACGAGCCGGAGAATTTCGCAAAAGTAAAGAAGATCATGCTTCCCAAGGATTACCTTGCGTACTGTATGACAGGTTCCTTCTGCACAGATTTCTCCGACGCTTCCGGTATGCTCCTTCTGGATGTGAAGAACCGCTGCTGGTCAAAGGAAATGCTTGAAATCTGCGGCATTACGGAAGAACAGCTTCCGAAGCTTTATGAGAGCTGGCAGGTCGTGGGCACCCTGAAACCGGAGATCGCTTCCGAACTGGGGCTGTCCGCAGATGTAAAATTTGTTGCCGGCGCCGGAGATAATGCGGCGGCGGCAGTGGGAACAGGAACAGTAGGCGACGGACAGTGTAATATTTCACTGGGAACTTCAGGAACTGTTTTCATTTCCAGCAAAGATTTCGGCGTGGACGAGAATAACGCTCTTCATTCCTTCGATCATGCGGACGGCAGATACCATCTGATGGGATGTATGCTCAGCGCCGCTTCCTGCAACAAATGGTGGTCTGAAGAAATTCTCCACACCAAAGATTTTGCGAAAGAGCAGGAGGGAATCGTGAAGCTGGGTGAGAACCAGGTATTCTTCCTTCCCTATCTGATGGGCGAGAGATCTCCCCACAATAATCCTGACGCAAGGGCTGTATTCTTCGGAATGTCCATGGACACCACAAGAGAAGAGATGACACAGGCGGTTCTGGAAGGCGTTGCCTTCGGCCTCAGAGATTCTCTCGAGGTTGCCAGAAGTCTGGGGATTAAGATCGAAAGAACGAAGATCTGCGGCGGCGGAGCAAAGAGCCCGCTGTGGAAAAAGATCATCGCCAATGTGATGAATCTGAAAGTAGATGTACCCGCAGTAGAGGAAGGTCCCTCCATGGGCGGCGCCATGCTGGCGGCGGTTGGATGCGGAGCCTATCCAGATGTGGAGACTATCGCAGAGAAGTTTGTTCATGTGGTAGAGACTGTGGAGCCGGATCCCGAACTGGTGGCAAAATATGAGGAACGTTATCAGAAATTCAAAAAGCTTTATCCTACAATGAAAGAGCTTTTCTGAGAGAGGATTTCAACAGCAGTTTTTAAATGAAACAAATCAAGACTGGTATATTGTGGCAGGAAAATAAGTCCATAGTATACCAGTCTTTTGTTTTCAGAAAAAATACGCTGTTTGATATCTGCTTGAAAAAATTACAAAAAATTATATAATAAAAATGAAATAATATTACAGTTTTTGCCATATGCCCGGAGGTTACATAATGAATCAGAAAAAAACAAAAAAACCAGTGAAAAAAGAAATACTGCTGATCCTCCTGGGCATATTTTTTGTCGCGTTTTTTCTCGTCTTCATGAACAGCTTTTATGAGACCGTGTGGGAGAGAAGCGGCATCGACGAGGCGGAAGAGATACAGACTTATGATTATCAGTACGCCATGATCGTGGACGGCGGAAACGAGGAACTGTGGGACGCGGTGTACACCAGCGCCCGGGAACAGGCGGAGAAATACAGAGTGAACCTGGAACTGATGGTCAGCAGCAAGGCGGACGGATACGACGAGCTGGATTATATGGAGATCAGCATAGCCGCGGGAGTGGACGGGATCATCCTTGAGTATAACGGAGAGAATAATCTGAAGGAAGAGATCAATAAGGCTGTGGAGCAGGGGATCCCCGTAGTCACGGTAATGAACGACGCTCAGGACAGTCTCAGACAGAGCTTCGTGGGAGTGAACGACTATCAGAGAGGGCAGGCTTACGGCGAACAGGTGGTGAGCCTGATGGACGAAAATACCCGTTATGTTCTTATCCTTCTGGACAGCGAGGAGGGAGATCTGGAGAAAAATCAGATCTACAGTCTTATCAGCAGCGCTGTGATGCAGGTGGCGCCTACGGGGAAAGCCTGTCAGGTGTTTGCCCGGAACATGTCCACCGGAAGCAAGTTTGATATCGAGGAAACCATACGGCAGATCTTCCAGGATCCCATGGGACCGCCCCAGATCCTGGTGTGTATGGACGAGACCACAACGGAGTGCGCCTATCAGGCCATGATCGACTTTAACATGGTGGGAGACGTGAAGATCATAGGTTATTATGAATCGGATACGATCATGGACGCGGTGCGAAAGGGTCTGATCCCCGTCACCTGTACGCTGGATACGGAACAGCTGGGAAGATATACGGTGGACGCTCTGTGGGAGTACGGGCAGGAAGGAAGAGTGAATTCCTACTATAATGTAGATCTGAAGTTTATCACAAAGGAAACGGCGGGTGAAATTTCGGAAGGAGAAAACGGAAATGAAAACAGCTAACAGAAGACGGTGGGTGGATATCCCCCTTGCCAGGAAGGTTTTGATCGCTGTGGGCAGTATATCGGTTCTTCTTCTGCTGATCGATTCCCTTCTGTATTTTCAGGTAAACAGGATCATCAGGAGGATGGATACGGTATATTCCAGCAACGTCAACATGACGGGGCTTTCGGAATCCCTGGATACGGTACAGGACGATCTTTACTCCTATTTAAGCGTCAACAGTTCAGACGCTCTTGAGGAATATTACCGCAGCGAGCAGGCGTACAGAAATCTTCTGGGAAGCCTGAATCTGGAGATCACCTCAAACCCCGCGAAGCTTCTGGAGCGAAAGATCCGCAGGATGTCCAATACATATCTCGCCCTGACGGAAGACGCGGTATCGGCCAAGAGGGGTCGCAACGTGGAAAAATACAAGACGCTTTACGATGAGGCCCAGAACCTGTACGGCTATATCAACAGTTATATTGAAGAGCTGAACAGCCAGCAGTTCCGGAACAATTCCTCCAGTTACCAGACCCTTCGCGAGGCTCTTACTTATCTGGAGGTTTCCAGTATGGTGATCATGACTGTGATGATGGGGATCAGTATCGCCATTCTGTTCCTGCTGACAAAAGAGATGATCGTGCCGCTGACTAATCTGGCGGAGACGGCCAATCTGGTAGGTCAGGGAAACTTCAGCGTAAAGATGCCGGAGACGGATTCCAGAGATGAAGTGGGGATCGTGACCAGGGCTTTCAATACCATGGTAAAAAGTCTGGAAGAATATATTATCCGAACAAAGGAAAGCATGGAAAAGGAACAGCAGATGATGGAGAAGGAACTTCTGATGGAGAACCATCTGAAAGAAGCCCAGCTCCGTTATCTCCAGTCCCAGATCAATCCTCATTTCCTCTTTAATTCCCTGAACGCCGGCGCCCAGCTTGCCATGATGGAGGATGCGGAGAAGACCTGTGTCTTCGTGGAAAAAATGGCGGATTTTTTCCGTTACAATGTAAAAAAAGGAATGGGCGACGCCAGCCTTTCGGAAGAAATCGAGGCCGTGGAGAACTATATTTATATCCTTAACGTGCGCTTTGCCGGGGATATCCATTATACCAAAAACATAGACAAAAGAGTTCTGGACGTGCGGGTTCCCAGCATGATCCTTCAGCCTATCGTGGAAAACGCGGTGAATCACGGAATCCGCAACATCGAGCGGGAGGGCACGATCCATCTGGAAGTGCAGAAGGACGGCGGGAACATCGTGATCCGTGTGAAGGATAACGGAAAAGGAATGAGTCCGGAGCGGATCGAAGAGGTGTTAAGCGGCCATGCCGGAGACGGGGAGGAACAGTCGGATTCCACCGGTATCGGTATGAATAACGTGATCAGCCGCCTGGAGCTATACTATGACCGCAAAAATCTGATGGAAATATACAGTGAAGGAGAGGATAAGGGTACGGAAGTGATCCTTACCATTCCGCAGACCAGAGAGGGGGACGAGACAGATGTACAGGATCATGCTGGCTGACGATGAGGGGATCATGCTGGAGGCCCTGAGGAATATCATCGAATCCAATTTCGGGGATGAATGTGAGATCGCTGCAGCCAAGACCGGAAGGGCTGTGGTGGAACTGGCGGAGAGTTTCCGGCCGGACATTGCCTTTATGGACATCCAGATGCCGGGACTGAACGGGATACAGGCAATGAAAGAGATCCAGAAATACAACAGCAATATCGTTTTTATCGTGATTTCGGCCTACGATAAATTCAGCTACGCCAGAGAAGCCATTAATCTGGGCGTGCTGGAATATCTCACCAAGCCGGTAAATAAACGGGTTATCATAGACGTCTGCATGAAAGCCATGCACAAGGTGGACGAAGCACGCCAGAAGCGGAGCGACGACCTGGAGATCAGGGAGAAGCTGGAAACGGTGATCCCCATCCTGGAAAGCGGATACATTTATAATCTTCTTCTGCAGGACGCTTTTCACAATTATAACGACAAGTACCGCCAGCTGATGGGGATAGAGGAAGAATACGGTTTTATCATAGTGATCGAATTCGGCGACAACAATGAGAACGGTACGCTTACCAATGCGGTGGGGGCAGGCGTCCGGGCGGAAAAGAACTACCCGGAGCTCCGGGAGATTGCCAGGGAGTTTTTTCACTGCCTGGTAGGTCCGGTTATGGGAAACAGGGTGGTGCTTATGGTGCCGTCGGAAAAAGATTCCATTTCCTATGAAGAGCGGGTACATATCCTTACCAGGACAAGAAATATGGTCCACAAGCTGGAGGCGAGGATCGACAGCAGGTTCCGGGCCGGAATAGGCAGGACCAAGAAAGAGGACAATCTGAGAGAATCCTACGCCGAGGCTCTCAAGGCGCTCCGTGAGGAAGACAGCCATGTGGTCCATATCAACGATATCACCCTTCTTCCGGACGAAGATACGGAAATGTCGGAGGAGATGGAGAACAGATATTTCCAAAGCGTGCTGAAGCAGGACATTGCAGGGGCATCGGAGGCGGTGGAAAGTCTTTTCCGATGGATGGAAAATCATTACGCGGATCAGGCGGAGGAGATGAAATTCAAAGCCCTGGAACTTCTGATCCGTCTGGAAGCCAGAGTGTCCGAGGAAGGAAGATCCGGAGGAAAGCAGAAGAACAGGAGCCGTTATCTGAAGGAACTGCAGAATATTGCGGATACAGAGCATCTGAAGAACTGGTTCTGGGAGCAGACGAGGGACATCAGCAGGAACATGGAAGCGGCGAAGGAGAAACAGTCTGAGACGGTAATGGAGAAGGCCCAGAGTTATATCCGGGAGAATTTTCAGAAGGATCTTACCCTGGACGAAGTTTCCAGAGTTGTGGATATCAGTCCTTATTATTTCAGCAAGCTGTTCAAACAGGAGACGGGAGAGAATTTTATTGAGTATCTTACTAAGATACGGATCAGGAACGCAAAAGACCTGCTGAAAAATCCGGAATATTCCATTAAAGAGGTGTGCGTCCGCTCCGGTTACGGCGATCCCAACTATTTCAGCAGGATATTCAAAAAATACGAGGGGATCACGCCCAGCGAATACAGAGAAAGGCTGTGAAAAAATGGCTTTAAAAAGAAAAATCTATACGGCAATCCTTCTGGCGGCAGGTATGCTTCTTACAGGCTGCGGCTCCGCCGAGACGGAACCCGAGGAAAATACAGAGACAGAAGTGCAGGAAGAGGAGAGCGCAATCAGCATCGGATTCAGCTTTGACACCTTTGTTCTGGACCGCTGGCTGAGAGACAGAGACGCCTTTGTGGCGGCCGCGGAGGAACTGGGAGCGGAGACGAATGTGCAGAACGCCAGCGGGGACGTGGACGAGCAGATCGAACAGATCCGCTATCTTATCCGCAAACAGGTGGACGTTCTGGTGGTGGTAGCCACAGACTGCGAGGCCCTCTCCGACGTGATGACCGAGGCGAAGGACGCCGGGATCAGAACCATATCCTATGACCGTCTGATCCAGAATGCGGATACCGATCTTTATATCTCCTTTGATAATGAAAGAGTCGGGGAACTGATGGCTGAGACTCTCATAGAAGAGGTTCCCGGAAACAGCGAGATATTTATGATCCAGGGGCCGGAGGCGGACAATAATGTTCAGCTTGTGCGCAAGGGGTTTGAGAGAGTGATCAAGGACAGCAGCCTTAAGGTAGTATATACCGCCAACTGTGAAGGCTGGCTGGCGGAACTGGCTGTAGAACCACTGAACGAAGGCCTGGAGGAATATCCAAAAGTCGGCGGCATTATGTGCGGCAACGACGGCATAGCCAGTCAGGTGATCAACACTCTGGCGGAGACGAGAAGAGCCGGAAGCATTCCCGTAGTGGGCCAGGACGGAGATCTGGCGGCCTGTCAGCGGATCGTGGAGGGAACCCAGTATATGACCGTGTTCAAACAGATGGAAAAAGAGGCGGAGGCCGCTGCAAAATTCGCCGTGAAGCTGGCAAAGGGGGAGGAGATCGACACCGGCGGCGTCACCATGAACGACGGTTCCTACGATGTTCCCGCTTATCTTCTGGAGCCTGTGGCAGTTACAGAGGACAATCTGGACGAAGTCGTGATCGACAGCGGGTTTTACAGCCGGGAGGACGTATATCTGAACGTACAGCAGGAGGAAAGCGTTTCAGCGATCGAATGAAAAATGAAAAAGTCAATAGCAAATTTTTGTCACAAAAATGTCTTGCTCTGTGCAGGACATTTTTCTTTTTCATAAAAATTTACAGATGCTTGCCAACTATCTCCAGAAACAGCTGTGTTATAGTTAAACCATCTTAAAGAGAGGGACGTGTCCCAAATAAAAAAAGATTGGAGGATCTTAAGATGAAGAAAAAAACAGTGGCAGGTTTACTGACATTATGTATGGCGGCAGGAATGATGATCGTTCCCCAGACCGCAGTAATGGCAGAAGAAGAGAGTGGCGGACAGCTTGTAGGCGTTGCGATGCCCACCAAGGACCTTCAGAGATGGAATCAGGACGGCGACAACATGAAGAAATCTCTGGAAGAGGCAGGATACGAAGTAGACCTTCAGTATGCGTCCAACGACGTTGCTACTCAGGTATCTCAGGTTGAGAACATGATCTCCAACGGATGCGATATCCTTGTAATCGCTTCTATCGACGGAAGTTCTCTCGGAGAGCCGCTGAGCCAGGCAAAAGAGGCAGGCATCCCGGTTATCGCTTATGACCGTCTGCTGATGGAATCTGACGCAGTTTCCTATTATGCTACTTTCGATAACTATATGGTAGGTCAGAAACAGGGCGAATATATCGTGGAAGCTCTGAATCTGGAAGAGGAAGAAGGACCGTTCAATCTGGAGATCGTTGCGGGAGCACCGGACGACAACAACGCAAACTTCTTCTACGGCGGCGCTATGGACGTTCTGCAGCCCTACATTGACGAAGGCAAACTGGTAGTTAAATCCGGCCAGACAGAATTCGAGGAATGCGCTACACAGGCATGGGATTCCGCTAAGGCTCAGGACAGAATGGACACCATCATCGCAGGTAACTATTCTGACGGAACCAATCTGGACGCAGTTCTCTGCTCCAACGATTCCACAGCACTTGGCGTTGCAAACTCTCTGGCAGCTTCCTACACAGGAGAATATCCGGTTATCACCGGCCAGGACTGCGACCTTGCAAACGTTAAGAACCTGATCGCCGGAAAACAGGCTATGGATATCTTCAAGGATACACGTACACTTGCAGACCAGGTTGTTACCATGGTTGAGGCAGTGCTCAGCGGCGAAGAAGCTGAAGTTAACGATACCGAGTCCTATGACAACGGCACAGGCGTGATCCCCACATATCTTTGCGAGCCGGTTGTTGTTACAGCAGACAACTATCAGGAATACCTGATCGATTCCGGATACTACACCGAGGATCAGCTTCAGTAATCAATACGGAACCAGTTCAGCAGGCGGGGGCGTTTCTCCCCGCCTGTATATTTAGGAAAAGGAGGGACATCATTGGCTAAGATACTTTTGGAAATGAAGAACATTACCAAAACGTTCCCTGGTGTTAAAGCTCTTGACAATGTAAATCTCCAGGTGGAGGAAGGCGAGATACACGCTCTTGTAGGTGAGAACGGCGCGGGCAAGTCCACCCTTATGAACGTACTGAGCGGAATCTATCCCTATGGCTCCTATGAGGGAGATATTATCTATAACGGAGAGATCTGCCGTTTCGCGAAGATCAAGGACAGCGAGGAGAAAGGCATCGTTATCATCCATCAGGAACTGGCGCTGATCCCCTACATGACCATCGGGGAGAACATGTACCTTGGTAATGAAAAAGGAAAAACATATTCCATCAACTGGAACGAGACATACGGCGAAGCGGATGAATATCTGAAGACAGTAGGACTGGAGGAATCTTCCCGTACGCTGATCAAGGATATCGGAGTGGGCAAGCAGCAGCTGGTCGAGATCGCAAAAGCGCTGGCAAAACACGCGAAGCTCCTGATACTTGATGAGCCCACGGCTTCACTGAACGAAGATGATTCCAGAGCGCTTCTTGACCTTCTTCTGAAGTTCAAGAAAGAGGGAATGACTTCTATCATCATCTCCCATAAGCTCAACGAGATTTCCTACGTGGCGGACAAGATCACAGTCATCCGCGACGGATCCACCATCGAAACACTGGACAAAGAAAAAGACGATATCTCCGAAGCCCGTATCATTCAAGGCATGGTAGGACGTGAACTGACAGACCGTTTCCCGAAACGTCCGGGCGTGAAGATCGGCGATGTCGCCATGGAAGTAAAAAACTGGACAGTACATCATCCCCTTTATTCCGAAAGAAAGGTTGTAGACAACGTTTCTTTCAATGTGCGTAAAGGAGAGGTTGTGGGAATCTCCGGACTGATGGGCGCGGGACGTACCGAGCTTGCCATGAGTATATTCGGAAAAAGCTACGGAACCGGGATCAGCGGCCAGATCTTCATAGGCGGTAAAGAAGTAAAACTGAATACCGTCACAGAGGCGATCCGTCACGGACTTGCCTATGTGACAGAAGACCGTAAGGGCAACGGACTGATCCTCAGCAATCCCATCAAGATCAACACAACTCTTGCGAATCTGAAGGCAGTCAGCTCCCACGGCGTGCTGGACGCGGACAAAGAGTACGCTGTTGCGGAGGAATACAGGGACAAACTGAAAACAAAATGTCCCACTGTAGAGCAGAACGTAGGAAACTTAAGCGGAGGCAACCAGCAGAAGGTACTGCTGGCAAAATGGATGTTCACTGAACCGGACGTCCTGATCCTTGACGAGCCTACACGAGGAATCGACGTAGGTGCAAAATATGAAATCTACTGTATCATTAACGATCTGGTAGCGGCAGGGAAATCGGTGATCATGATTTCCTCAGAGCTTCCGGAAGTACTGGGAATGTCCGACCGTATCTATATCATGAACGAAGGAAAGATGGTAGGAGAAGTGGACGGTAAGGAAGCTACCCAGGAAATGATCATGTCACGTATTTTGAAATCGAGCAAAGGAGAATAAACATGGATAATAAAGTAAAAGTTTATGAAGTGTTGAAAAAATATACCATGGTCATCGTCCTGGTGGCAGTGGTGGTACTTTTCGCCGTGAACACGGGAGGAAAAATGCTCCTTCCCCAGAACGTAAATAACCTGATCGCTCAGAACGCCTATGTATTTGTTCTGGCAACCGGTATGCTGTTCTGTATCCTGACAGGAGGAAACATCGACCTTTCTGTTGGTTCTGTTGTCTGCTTCATCGGCGCCGTAGGCGGCAAGATGATGGTGACAAACGGAATGAATTCCTATCTCAGCATGCTTGTTATGGTGCTGGTAGGTATCCTCATCGGCGCATGGCAGGGATTCTGGATCGCGTATGTGAGAATTCCTCCGTTCATCGTAACCCTGGCCGGAATGCTTGTATTCCGCGGACTTTCCAACGTAGTGCTGGACGGTATGACACTGGCTCCCATGCCGGATGATTTCCTGGGACTTTTCAACAACTATGTTCCGGATTTCTTCGGAATGGAAGGCTTTAACATGACCTGCTTCCTGGTGGGCGTGATCGTATGTGTGCTTTATGTGCTGATGGTATTCAAAGGCCGTATCACACGTGCGAAAAAAGGATACCGCGTGGAGCCGTTATCAGGAACTCTGATAAAAATGGTTCTGATCTGTGCAGCAGTCCTGGCGTTTATGTTCCGTCTGGCTCAGTACAAAGGTATCCCCAACTCCCTCGTATGGATCGCGGTAGTGATCGCAGTTTATACATACATCTCTTCCAAGACTACAGTGGGACGTTACTTCTACGCTGTAGGCGGCAATGAGAAGGCGACGAAGCTCTCCGGTATCAACACTAACAGAGTATACTTCCTGGCATACCTGAACATGGGATTCCTTGCAGCAATCGCGGGTATGGTAACTACCGCCCGTCTGAATTCCTCCAACCCCACGGCAGGAACGAACTTCGAGATGGACGCTATCGGCGCCTGCTTCATCGGCGGTGCTTCCGCATACGGCGGAACCGGTACGGTACCTGGCGTTATCATCGGTGCTCTTCTCATGGGTGTTCTGAACCTTGGTATGAGTATCATGGGCGTTGACCAGAACATGCAGAAGGTAGTAAAAGGTCTCGTGCTTCTGGCAGCCGTTATCTTCGACGTTGTAAGTAAGAGAAAAGCCTTTATCGTGAAATAATTAATTTTTCCTGAAAGATATACCGCTGTGCAGTTTATGCCGCAGAACAGATACCCCTCGGCCGGATGAACAGGCTGAGGGGTGTTTTTATATGTCCTGACGCATAAAAAAACAGGTTATAATAATGAAAAAAGTATAAGCTGTCTCAAAACGGTTGCAAGAACCTTCCGGGAACATTATAATGAAGCCAAGGAGTGTGATTATGAGCAGACAAAATTCAAAAAAAACAAAAAAGAAAGGCGATATTATACTTACCCTGGCTCTGATCGTGGCCGTGGCCGTTTTCTGTTTTGCCGCCTACAATCTGTTTCATATCTATACAGAGTACAAGAAGGGAACAGACGAATACAACCATATCGAGCAAATGGCGGTGACAGAACGGGATCCGGAGAGTACCGAAGAGGCCTCAGATACAGAACAGGGGCTGCAGCCTCCTTTTGATGTTGATTTTGCCGCATTACAGGGAGTGAACCCGGATGTTGTGGGCTGGATCTACATAGAGGCTCTGGAGGGGATCAGTTATCCGGTGGTACAGGGGGAGGATAATGAGGAATATCTCCATACCACCTATGAGAATAATTATAATTTTGCGGGAACCATTTTTATCGATTACGAGAACAGCAGGGATTTTTCGGACTGTAATACGCTGGTATACGGACACAATATGAAGAACGGATCCATGTTCGGCCAGCTGAAGAAGTTCTCAGAAGACCAGACGACCTATGAGAAAAGTAAGTATTTCTGGATATTTACTCCTGAGAAGGATTACAGATATGAGATCATTTCCGCGTATACAACGGGAGTCAACAGCGATACCTATACATTATTCAAAGGACCGGGAGACGAATTCCAGGAGTATCTGGATACCATTAAGGGTTATTCAGAGATCGAGACAGACGATACGGAACTCACCATAAAAGACCGCATCGTTACGCTGTCCACCTGTACCGGCAACGACGCCACCAGATATGTGGTGCAGGGCAGACTTGCGGATTCTGTGGACGTTTCCTGATACGCCAGGGAAAGGAAGGGATTGAGATGAAGGATAAGATCGCACAGCTTCAGGAGATTATTGACCAGTATGACAATATTGTGTTTTTTGGAGGAGCGGGAGTTTCCACCGAGAGCGGGATTCCGGATTTTCGTTCCCAGGACGGGCTTTATCATCAGAAATATGATTTTCCTCCGGAGACGATCCTCAGCCATACGTTCTTCCTGAATAACACGGAGGAATTTTTCAAGTTTTACAGAGATAAGATGCTCTGCGACACCGCGAAGCCCAACGCCGCCCATCTGAAGCTGGCGGAACTGGAGAAGGCGGGGAAACTGAAAGCCGTGATCACGCAGAATATCGATAATCTCCACCAGATGGCGGGGAGCAGGAAGGTGCTGGAGCTTCACGGAAGCGTATACCGCAACTACTGTATGCGCTGCGGCAAATTCTATGATTTTTCCTACGTGAAGAACAGTACGGGCGTGCCGTACTGTGAATGCGGCGGAGTGGTGAAGCCGGATGTGGTTCTCTATGAGGAAATGCTGGACAGCACTACGCTGGCGGAATCCGTGGACGCTATTTCCCGGGCGCAGGTGCTGATCATCGGCGGCACATCCCTGGCGGTGTATCCGGCTGCCAGTCTGATCGATTATTTCCGGGGTGAAGCCATCGTGGTGATCAATAAAGCGCCAACACCGAGAGACCGCAGCGCGGATCTTCTGATCAAGGATCCCATCGGTCAGGTGTTTTCGCAGATCAGAACAGAAGGAGAATAGAGAATGGGATTTACCTATGAAGTGGGAGATATTGTCACCCTCAAGAAAAGCCATCCCTGCGGCAGTAAAGACTGGGAAATACTCCGCGTGGGAGCGGATTTCCGTCTGAAATGCACAGGCTGCGGGCATCAGATCATGGTCCCCAGGAAGATGGTGGAGAAGAACACCCGTAACCTGAAGAAACCGCAGTAGAAAGAGGACAGTACGAAAGGGGATAACCGTTATGCGGGAGAAGATCAGCAGATTTTTGAAAGGGCAGATGGCAACTTCGGTAATATATATTCTGCTCGGGCTTTGCTTTATATGTATGCCTGTGGATATGGTGCATATCCTGTGCAAATTTATATTCGGCGTGGTGTTGATCGCCGCGGGACTTTACCATATCTGGCTTTATGTACAGGAGAAGCCCAACGCGACGCTCATGGATCTGTTGTCCGGAGGACTGATCCTGGTACTGGGAATCTTTCTGTTTTATAATCCGCAGGTGGTTGTGAAACTGCTTCCTGTGCTTCTGGGAACCTTTATCCTGACGGACAGCGTCTGGGTGCTGAAGGGAAGCCGGAAGCTTATGAAAAACGACAAAGACAGTCTTGAATGGAAAATACTCCTTGCGGGAAGTATCGTATTTATCTGTCTGGGGATCATTATGATCGCAAATCCATTCTCCGTGGTGAAGGTTATGGTCATCTTTGCAGGATGCGTACTCCTGGTAAACGGTCTGGCGGATCTGGTTTTCCTTTTCCTTATGAAAAAAGGTATCCGGACACTGGTGAAGATGAAAGAAGAGGCGAAGAAGAAGGAAGAAGCCAAAGCCGCTGAATTCAAGGCGGAGGAGCCGGCTTACACGCCCTGGAGTTTAAGAAACAAAGAAGATAAATCTGCGGATCAGGAAATAACAGAAATGTCGGAAACGACGAAGGATGATAATGAAAATACTTCTGAGAAACCGGAACTTTCGGAAATCGGAGTCGATATGGGAGAACCGGACAGTCCGGATGCAGAAGGAAGCATGGAAGAGCAGAAGGAAGATCCGGCGGGAGGAACAGAGAATTGAAGAATAAAATTCTGGTGATTGAAGACGACAGGGCGATTTCTGAACTGCTCTGTATGAATCTTAACGCAGCAGGGTATGAAACAGCAGCAGCCTATGACGGGGAGGAAGCCCGCAGGCTGCTGTTGTGGCATGAGGACGCGGATCTCGCCCTTGTGGATATCATGCTGCCGGGGAAAGACGGCTTTTCCCTGATGGATGATTTTAATGAGAAAAATCTTCCGGTGATTTATCTCACCGCTAAGGATGACGTGGCGTCCAAGGTAAAAGGTCTGAAGCTTGGCGCCGAGGATTATATGGTGAAGCCTTTTGAGATGCTGGAACTCCTTGTCCGCATAGAAAAGGTACTGGAGCGGACCGGAAGAGCAAAAAAGATCCTTGAGATCCGGGACGTAAAGGTTGATCTGGAAAAGCACCAGGTGACGAAAAAAGGCGTGGCAGTGAATCTGAAACCCATGGAATATGATCTTCTGGTTCTCCTTCTTCAAAACCGGAACATTGCTCTGGGAAGAGAGGAAATACTCCGCAGAGTATGGGGGACGGAATTCCTGGGAGAAAGCAGGACTGTGGACGTGCATGTGGGACAGCTGCGGAAGAAGCTGGAGCTGTATGAGGAGATCAGGACGATTCCCAAGCTTGGATACCGTCTGGAGGATTAACGGATGAAGTTATGGAAGAAAACGGTTGCTCTGATGCTGGCTACTCTTTTGTTCTCCCTTGTTCTGGTAGGCGGCCTGAGCCTTTTCCTCACAGGAAAGAGAGCACTGGAAAACACGGCTCAGACCTTCGGCAGACAGCTGGAAGCAGCCGCGTCTCTGATGGAGCAGTTCTGGGATGGAAGCCAGTACAGCCTGATGTCGGAGACCGGAAAAAAGGCCTACCGGGAATTCCAGTTCCGGATGTGCTGCGGGGATGGCTACGCCCTGATCAACAGAGAGAGCGGAGAAGTGGAAGGGAATTTTACAGGATATCAGATTGTGGATCTTAAGGCGATGGATATGCCGGAGGACAGCGTCGCGGACGACTACCGGATCCAGCGGCTGGACGGGAAGATCCTTCTGCTTCAGCAGACCATGCCGGAGCAGCCGGAAGGCTATCTGCTCCTGTCTGTGAGGAATATTACGGATGTTTTTGCTGAACTGCGGTATACTGCGGTGATGTTTCTGATCATCTGTTTTGGAATCTTCCTTCTGGCAGGTCTTTTTATTTACAAAATGATGCGGCGGACAGTACGGCGTATGGAGGAACTTCAGGAAGTGGCGGGAAAACAGGAGATGCTGCTGGGGGCTCTCGCCCATGAAATGAAAACGCCTCTGACTTCGATAATCGGATATTCGGACAGTCTCCGCCATGTGAAGCTTGGGGAGGAACAGAGAGACCGGGCCCTGGAGCACATTGAAAGAGAGGGAAGACGGCTGGAAACACTGTCGGGAAAACTTCTCGAACTTCTTGGCCTGCACAGGAACAGGGCGATCCATATGGAGGATTACTCTGTAAAGGAGCTTTTTGACAGGATCCGGACGCTGGAAGAGGCGCGGGCAGAGAAAAAAGACGTCTGTTTTTCAGTGGAATGTGAGGATTTTTCCATGAAGATGGATCCTGCCCTGATGGAAAGTCTTCTGGTGAATCTGATCGATAACGCTTTTCACGCAGTTGATAAAGGCGGCCGGGTCAGTGTCAGAGCGGGGCGTGAAAACGGAAGGATATTCTTCCGGGTGGCGGATAACGGTCATGGAATCCCGGAGAAAGATCTGGACAGAGTGACGGAGGCTTTCTATATGGCAGACAAATCCAGAAGCCGCCAAAACGGCGGAGCCGGCCTGGGACTGGCCCTGTGCGAGAGTATCGCCCGGCTTCATAAAGGAAAACTCATAGTAGAAAGCAGAGAAGGAGAAGGCACGGTTGTGTCTGCTGTTTTCTGACGAAATTACATTTTGTTTACATTTTCCTGAATACTTTGCACAACAGATATGGTACCTTTGAGTTACAGGAGGTGGCATATGAATACAAAAAAATTTTATATGATTATCGGTGTATTCCTTCTGGCGGGAACAGGAATGTCCGGATGCGATAAAGTGGTAAAATCTGCAGTGGTGGCCGAAGAAAACGCAGGAAAAGAAAACAATACAGAGGCGTCTGAAGGAACGAAAGGGAATGAGGATTCTTTCCGGAATGTTTTGAAAACAGTTCCGGAGCAGGTACAGGCACCGGAAATCTATGAGACTTCCCGGATCGAATATCTCTGCAGCGCATCCAGGGAAGATAGATCCTCGCCGTTGGAATTTACTTTGACCGCAGAAGCCCCGGTGGAGGTACCCCAGGTGGATTCCATTCTTCTGAAAAAAGCAGACAAAGCGTCCGGTACGGAAGAAATGGCAGAGCAGATGATCTACGGGATCGCTGCCGGAAAAGAAATTAAAATATCAGAAGAAGAATTTTCTCAGGAAAATGGCGGACAAAGCGTCACGGGGAATTTTACCGCAGGGGAGATCCCTTATACTTATGCCTGCAATATCGGTGAAAACAGAAAATCTTTTTCCTGCTTAACGGATCTTTCCCAGGTTGCCGATACCGTAGAGGATCTGGAAAGCTGGCAGGCAGAGCTGTTTGAAAAATACGCCGCGGACACCGGAAAAGTGACAGGAGAAGAAGCCCTGGAATTTCTGGAAGAAATAGGGCTGCAGGGATTTCAGATCTGCTCGGAATATCACGATACCCTGCCCAGAGACGGAAAAAACGGTCCGGTCGCCAGAGATGGCTTTACTTTTGAACGGGTTGTGGACGGAGTTCCGGTAAATTATATAACGGAAAGCATGCTTCCGGTATATGAAGGTGGAGCTGCATCTGTGAACGGGGACGAAGCTGCAGCGGAAGGGGAGGATCAGATCTGGATGCAGGAAGAACTCAGCATAGAGTTTGCCGGAGGAACTGTAAGAATTTTTCAGTACAGAGATGGCCTTGAAATTTCTGATTTGTCAGATGAAAAACAGTTTCTTCTTCCTTTTGACGAGATCAGGGACATTTTTGAAAGAACGGTGGCGCTGCAGATGATGACCGAAGAGAACAGATATTCGCAGACATATGTTGATATGTCCGGGGTTTCTATATATAATGTGGATTCCGTAGATATGACGGTTACAAAAGTAAAACTGGGCTATATGAGACAGCGGGATAATCTGAGTAATAAAAAAGGGTTTTTGATTCCGGTGTGGGATTTTTACGGCGTATGGACCGCAGAGTTGACAAGTGGGAGCGGCATTGCTTCCTCCAGTATGGAAGCGGACGATTTTCCAATACTGACCCTTGACGCCAGAGACGGAACGGTGATCCAGAGATTTCTGGGTTTTTGAACATGAAATTTGAACATGTTTCTTGATTTTTTATCATGGTGGATTTCCTCTCACGGAAATATAATGTAACCAGATTGAAAAACAAATTCAATGTAAAGGAGAGGATTACACTATGAAGACGAAGAAAATCGCAGCACTGGGCCTTGCGGCAGTTATGGCGGCAACGATGGTTCCGGCAGTTCCCGCAATGGCGGAGGACGCATCCGGACAGGTTTACTATCTGAACTTCAAACCGGAGCAGGATGAAGACTGGCAGAATCTGGCGGCGGCATACACCGAGGAGACAGGAGTTCCGGTAACGGTAGTGACGGCGGCGTCCGGACAGTATGAGACGACGCTTCAGTCTGAAATGGCAAAAAGCGAAGCTCCCACACTTTTCCAGGTAAACGGTCCGGTAGGCCTGAAGAACTGGAAGGATTACTGCTATGACCTTTCCGACTCCGATATTTATTCCCAGCTTACCAATGAGGCGTATGCCCTGAAAGACGGAGACGCGGTAGCGGGAATCGCATACGTTATCGAGTCCTACGGACTGATCGTAAACACAACACTCCTGGAAAAAGCAGGATACACACTGGATGATATCAAGAGCTATGATGATCTGAAGGCAGTAGCGGACGATATCCAGAGCAGAAAAGACGAGCTGGGCGTCAAGGGCGCTTTCACTTCCGCAGGTATGGACGGATCTTCCGACTGGAGATATAAGACACACCTTGCAAATCTTCCCATCTACTATGAATATGCGGAAGAGGGAATCGACGACACAGACGCCATCAAGGGAACCTACCTTGACAACTACAAGAACCTTTTTGACCTGTATATCACAGACTCCACCTGCGACGGCGCGGAACTTTCCGCCAAGACCGCGGACGATTCCAGAAATGAATTCGTGAACAGCGAGGCTGTTTTCTATCAGAACGGATCCTGGGAGTATTCCGAACTTGCCAAGACATTCGGCGATGACGAACTGGCAATGATCCCCATCTACTTCGGCGTAGACGACGAGAACGAAGGCCTTGCTACCGGTACAGAGAACTACTGGTGCGTAAACAAGAACGCTTCCGAAGAAGATATCCAGGCAACTCTGGACTTCATCAACTGGTGCGTAACCTCTGAGACAGGCACAAAGTCCATGGCTGAGGATATGGGATTCACGATCCCCTTCAAGACTGCGGCTACTCCTACCAATCTCTTTGTAAAACAGGATCAGGAGTACACAGAAGCAGGACTGACACCGGTATCATGGTGCTTCACCACAATGCCTTCTGAAGAGTGGAAGAACGCTCTGGGAACCGCGCTTACCGCTTATGCCGCAGGAACAGGAACATGGGACGACGTAGTTTCCGCGTTCGTTGACAACTGGGCAATGGAGAAAGCTCTGTCCGAATAAAAGGTAATTTACTGAACTGACTTACGGGGCTGCTGCACAATTCTGCAGCAGCCCTTTTCAGCAGGAGAGAAAAACCTGCGTTTTATCAGGCGCAGGTTTCGGAATTCATGAAAGGAAAGAGGTAGGATCCTATGGTAGGAAAAACAATAAAAAAATGGTGGCCTCTGTTTGTACTGCCTACGTTCGCAGCCTTTGTCATCGGTTTTCTATGGCCGTTTCTCTGGGGCATTTATCTGTCGTTCTGTAAATTTACCACCGTGCAGGACGTTACGTTCGTAGGCTTTTCCAACTATACCAAGATACTGATAGACAAGACGTTCAGCCACTCCTTCTGGCTGACGGTGGCGTTTGCCTTTGTGTCCAGTATTCTGATCAATGTCTGCGCCTTTGCCATTGCGCTGGCTCTGACGAAGGGATATAAGGGAACGAACGCGTTCCGTACCGTATTCTTCATGCCGAACCTGATCGGCGGTATCGTACTGGGCTACATATGGCAGACGCTCCTCAACGGTCTGCTTTCCATGTGGGGCCAGCCCCTTCTGGCGCTTTCCGCCAGAAACGGTTTTATCGGCATGCTTATTCTCCTGATGTGGCAGCAGATCGGATATATGATGATCATCTATGTGGCGGGACTGAATAATGTTTCGCCGGATCTCATCGAGGCGGCGAAGATCGACGGGGCGACTTCCAGGCAGATTCTTTTCAGGATCAAGATTCCCATGATCATGCCGTCCGTAACCATATGTACCTTCCTGACACTGACAAACGGATTCAAAATGTTCGACCAGAACCTGTCCCTCACAGGAGGAGATCCGGGCAAGCAGTCACAGCTTCTGGCGCTGAATATCTATGATACGTTCTACGCCCGCAGCGGACCGCAGTGGAAGGGTATCGGCCAGGCGAAGGCCGTGGTATTCTTTATCCTGGTGGTGGCGATCGCGCTGATCCAGTTGAAAGCCACATCATCGAAGGAGGTGCAGCAGTAATGGCAAATAAGAAAAAAAGCATAATACCGACGATTATACTGACTGTGATCTGTATTCTGTGGCTGTATCCCATTCTACTGATCCTTCTCAATTCCCTGAAGGTGGAATCCGCGATCACCACTTCCGGAGTTTTCAGCTTCCCCACAGCGGAGACCTGGAACGGGATCTCCAACTTTATTGCCAGCGTTACCCAGATGGATTTCCTGAAATCTTTCTGGTACAGTCTGGTGATTTCCGTGATGTCCGTGGTTCTGATCCTGATCTGCTGCTCTATGAGCGCATGGTATATCGTCAGGGTAAACGGAAAACTTTCCAAAGCTTTTTATTACCTCTGCGTGTTCAGTATGGTGGTGCCTTTCCAGATGGTAATGTTCACTCTGGCGAAAACAGCGGACACACTGAAGCTGAATAATCCCTATAACATCTGTATCATTTACCTGGGCTTCGGTGCAGGTCTGGCGGTATTCATGTTTACCGGCTTTGTAAAAGGGATCCCCATGGAGATCGAGGAGGCGGCGCTGATCGACGGCTGCAGTCCTTTTAAGGTGTACACGCAGGTGCTGATCCCGATCCTGAAGCCCACCATTATCTCCACCGCTATCCTGGAGCTGATGTGGGTATGGAACGATTATCTCCTGCCTACGCTTGTTCTGGATATCAAGAAATACAGGACCATTCCCATGGCGGTTCAGTACTTCAGGGGAAGTTTCGGCCATGTGCAGATGGGTCCCATGATGGCCAGTATCATGATCGACATCATTCCCATCATTATCGTATATCTTGTCTGCCAGAAATACATTATCGAGGGCGTTGTGGCGGGCGCGGTGAAGGGATGATGCAGATAGTAGAAAAATATTGACTTTTTTCAGTAATATAGCTCCTTGTATCCATAAGTCCGCAATGTTACAATAAGGCAACATTATGTAGGACATTACCGTAGAAGGGTTTGAGAATGATGAATATACTGATTGCGGACGATGAAAAGATCGAGAGAGAGGGGATCCGGTATCTTCTCTCTCTGGAAAAAGGAGAGCGGAGGATCTTCGAGGCGGCCAACGGGAAACAGGCCATGCAGATCCTGCGCACAGAAAATATTGACATGATCCTTACGGATATCAAGATGCCCGTGATGGACGGGCTGGAGCTGGCCAGGAGAGCGAAGGAGCTGTTTCCGGAGATCCGGATCGTGATCTTCAGCGGATATAATGATTTCACTTTCGCCCAGGAGGCGATCCGGTACGGAGTGACGGATTATATCCTGAAGCCTGTGGATCCGGATAATTTCCATGAGATCATAGAGAAGGCGGAGAAAAATATACGGGAGAGACAGGCGGAAGAGAACAGGGAGATCCGCCGTCAGAATTTTCTCCAGCAGTATTTCCTTCAGAATTTCCTCTATTCCGGGAAGAAAGAGATCCTGGAAAAAGCCGGGGAGTTTGTCGATCTTGACAAATGGAACGGATGGCACTGCGCCATACTGATAGAAACAGACACCGCGTTTTTTGACACGGCGGAGGAAAACTTTCCCGGAGAACTGCAGAAAGAACTGCGAAGAGTTTTTTTCTATCTGAATCTGAACGAGCGCCAGTCCCTGCTTCTGTTCCAGGATGTGTACTGTGATTATCTTCTGGTGGCGAATCATCTGTATACTTTTCTGAAACGGAATTATATGGTGCGGATCTATCTCGCTGTCAGCCGCAAATTCGACGGGTGCGAATGCCTGCCGGAGATCCTCGGCCAGCTGGAGCAGCAGATGGAGGAAAAATTCTATCATCCGGAGAAACATATTTTTTCCTGTGAGGAGGAAGAGCTGAAAATGGTCGCCGGAGAGGTGCAGGATTCTCAGCTCATGCAGATGATATCCGAGGATATCAGCAGGAAGGATACGGAGCAGCTCTGGAAACATTTTGAGTGCCTGAAAGAAAAATACAGCAGCAACACACAGTTTTCGGCCATGTACATCAAGTTCGTATTTTCCAATGTGATCCAGGAGCTTTTTCAGGAAAACCAGTTCGCCGACGAACACAGACTGGAGCAGGAGATCGACAGGCTGTACAGCTGCGGGAACATTATGGATATCCTGAAAGTGACGGAGGACAATATCCGGGAATATGAGAAATTCCTGGAGCGTTCCATGAGCGAGTCCAGGAATGAAGTCGCCGCTGTGAAGAATTATATTTACCAGCATTACGGGGAAGATCTGAATCTGGAAATGCTGGCGGAGAAGGTATATCTTTCCTCCGGTTATCTGAGTTTTATTTTCAAGAAAGAGACAGGGATGAACCTGAACCGCTTTATCAAGGTGTTCCGAATGGAAAAGGCCGGCGAGTTTCTTCGTGATACGAACATGAAGGTGGCTCAGATAAGCGAAAAGGTGGGATTTGCCAACGTATCCTATTTCTGCAGAAGTTTCCGCGAGTATTACGGATGCAGCCCGGAATCCTACCGGAAAGGAACAGGCGGAGATGAAGAAATTTCTTCAGAAGATTAAGAATATGAAATACCGTCATAAGCTGACAATCCTTCTTGTGGTTGCCAGCTTAATTCCTATGACGGGGATCCTCCTGTACAGTCACGGCCGCATGAGCACCATGATCCGCAGGAACGAAACGGAGGATATGCAGGCGATCCTGGAGCAGGCAAGGGAAAATATCGACAGCCAGATCCAGATTTTTGCAAGCCTGCTGAATTATCTTACCTATTCTCCTGATATTGAAGAGATCATAGAAGAAAAAAATCTGGACAATTACGCAGCCTATGAACAGTATACGGAGGTGGCGGATCCCCTTCTCTCCGTACCCAAGTCCTATCATGACGCCATCAACCAGATCCGCCTTTTTGCGGACAGTATTCAGGTGGAACACGAGTATACGCTTGTCCCGCTGGAGAATCTGGACCGGGAATGGTGGAGCGCAGGTCTGGGAGACGACGTGAGGATACAGTGGGCGGTGAATGAGGAAGAGAGGGAGATCGCCGCGGTGCGCAAGCTCTACGACGGGAAAGAGCTGGAGGCGGTGCTGTGCGTGACGCTGGACTATGACAAGATCTTTCAGCCTCTGACCAATATCCTTGGGGAAGACAGCGGGGCGATGGTGACGGACGGGGACGGAGACATCATATATCTTACCCATGAAGTGGAGAACCTGAACGCCGGCTGGGATTCTGCAGAGGAAGCCCTCGCGGGCATCGGGGAAGTATGTGAATACTCCGTAAGTACAGACCGGCATACAGACTGGACGTTTTATTTTTTTAAATCAAAGGCTTCTATTTCCCGGGCGGTGTTCCAGCTTCTCAGAGAAGAAATCCCTCTGATCATTTTTTCGGTGGTGGTGCTTGTTTTTCTCGGCCTTTTCTTCTCCCGGCTGTTTACGCGGAAGATCGAAGAGCTTACCCGGAATATGGACAGGGTCAATCACGGAAGCAGGGAAGTAACGGTTACCAGCGATTCGGGCGACGAGGTAGGTATTCTGATCCGCAGCTTCCGGAGGATGATGGACGAGATCAACCGCCTGATCGACGAGGTTTACGTGAACAAGCTCTCTCTCAAAGAGTATGAACTGAAGGCTCTTCAGGCGCAGATCAATCCCCATTTCCTGTACAACACGCTGTCTGCCATTAACTGGATGGCGCTTAAAGGGGGCCAGAAGGAGATCAGCAGGGTCACCCTTGCCCTTTCCGCTTTTTACCGGACGGCGCTCAGCAAAGGCGAGGATATGGTGACAGTGGAGAACTGTATCCGCAATATGGAGGCGTATCTGGAGATCCAGCTTGTGATGCACGACAATGATTTCACAGTGGAGTGGGATGTGGATGAGTCCATAAAGAATGAAAAAATGCCGAAACTCCTTCTGCAGCCGGTGGTGGAGAACGCGCTGGAACACGGGCTGGATGAAAAAGAAGAGGGAGAGAGGAAACTGAAGCTTTCTTTCCTTGATATGGATCAGGAGATGCTGATCATGGTGCAGGATAACGGGCCGGGCATGGAGCAGGAGAAAGCGGATACGCTTGTGACTTATCAGGCGCAGGGGTACGGCCTGAAAAACGTCAACGACCGGATCCGCCTTCTGTACGGAGAGGATTACGCGGTCCGCATTTTCAGCCGTCCGGGAGAGGGAACGAAGGTGGAGATGAGATTTCCCAAAGAGAGAAAAAAGGAATAGCAGATGAAAATGAAAAGGATATGGACAGCAGTTCTCCTTGCGGCGCTGTGCATGACGTGCGGGTGCGCCGGGGGAGAGGTCAGACATTATAATACGGGACAGGAAGTATCCGAAGAGACACGAAGAGCCTGGGAGAAGGCGGAAACCACGCCCTATGGCAGTTATCCGGAGCTGGTGACCTATACTCTGGGCCAGATGAACGGCGCCAATAATTCCAATCTGCCCCAGGGGAACACTTATGAGGACAACGCTTATACCAGATATCTGCGGCAGATGCTGAATATTCAGAATGAGAATGTCTATATGGAAAGCGAGGACCGCTACGACGAGTTTGTCAATATCATCGTCAAGGACCGGACGCTTCCCGATATCCTGGTGGTGTCGGACCGGGAAACACTGAAGGAACTGGTGGAAAACGACCTTGTGGAAGACCTGACGGATGTGTTTGAGAAATGTACTTCCCCGCGGATCAAGGCCATGTACGAAAGCTATGGAAACGGTCTTCTGGATTCCGGCAGATTCGACGGAAAACTGATGGCGGTTCCCGAGACAGTGATCGATCACGGCCCCTGTCTTCTGTGGCTCAGAAAAGACTGGATGGACCAGCTGGGACTTGAGGAGCCGGAAACTCTGGAAGAGGGGTTTGAGATCGTGGAGGCTTTTGTGAAAAACCGTATGGGCGCAGGACAGGGCGAGGAACCGGTGGGTCTGGTATGCGATACGGATCTGGTGGGAAGCACCAGTTCCAGCTATTCTCTGGATCCCGTGTTCGACAGCTTCGGTGCGAATCCCCAGAGCTGGGTGAACCGGGACGGCAGTATCGTCTACGGATCTCTTACGGAAGAGACGAAGGAAGCCCTCGGGTATCTCCGCAGTCTTTATGAGAGGGGAGTCATAGACAGGAATTTTGCTCTCCGCGCGAACAACAATCTGAGAGACCTTGTGGTGGAAGGACGGTGCGGCGCATTTTTCGGACTGTGGTGGACGCCGAACAATCCTCTGATGGACAGCCGGGCGCAGGACAGGGACGCCCTGTGGGAGCCTTATTATCTGCAGGAGCCCTGTGAAGAAGATGCGTATGACTCCTTCCGGGATAATAAATACGTGGTAGTGCGCAAAGGCTATGAGCATCCGGAGATCGTTATGAAAATCATCAGCGTACTCTTTGACTATACGCGATATGAGGCGGACGACGCAGAAGAAGTGAACGATTATTTTGCCCTGAATGTAGATCCCACGGCAAGGCCGCTTGTGATCAACGTGGATTATAACGAGGCTACCTATCAGGTGACAGAAGAAATCCGGGAGGCTCTTAAGGGAGAACTTCCGGAGGAAGAGATGAGCGCGATCGCCCGTTCCTATTATGAGGCGTGCAGAAGATATCAGGAAGGGGACGATCCTTCCGCTGAGGACTGGGCCGCCTGGGAATCCCGGATGTCGGCAGTGGGGATCCTCATCGACGGAGGATATGTTCCTGTGACCAGGGAGTATCTGGACGACACGGGAGTGGAGATCCCCCGTTCTCTGAAAGAACTGGAGAAGGACAGTTTTCTGCAGATCATCATGGGAGAGGAGCCGGTAAGTTATTTCGATACTTTTGTGGAAGAATGGTACCGGCAGGGCGGCCGGGAGCTGACAGAACAGATCCGCAGCCGGAATCCCGTTTTCTGAAAGTTTTCTGGAACAGAAGTCTGAAACAATGTAGACCACCGGAAGGCGCTGTGATATGCGCTTTCCCGGTTATTAAAAAAAGAAAATTCTGAAAATTAAAAACGGGGTTGACAATTGCATGTAAACTGTGATATAAATACTTCATCTTAGTAAACCGTTGAAGAAGAGTAAGTACCTTTTAGGAATCCGGGTACAGAGAGCCGCGGCTGGTGGGATGCGGCGCCGGGGATAGAAGGGAATGGGCTTCCAAGGGCGAGCTGAATCATACAGTAGGCGAGCCGGAGAACATACTCCGTTATCAAAGAAAGCATATGAAAGTATGTGCTGAGCGGGTATTCCGATACCAAGCCGGGTGGCACCGCAGGAGTTTATACTCTTGTCCCTGCAGAATCGTAACTGTGGGAGACGAGGGTATTTTTTTATTTCAAGAGAGGAGAGAAAATTATGGCAGAAACAAAGAAGATCCCCTACAAAATTTATCTGGAAGAACAGGAAATGCCAAGGGCATGGTACAATGTCCGCGCGGATATGAAGAACAAACCGGCGCCCCTTCTGAACCCGGGAACCTTAAAACCCATGACGGCCGAGGAACTTGGCGCGGTATTCTGCGACGAACTTGTGAAACAGGAACTGGACAACGACAACGCCTATATTGAAATCCCGGAGGAGATCCTTAATTTTTATAAGATGTACCGTCCCTCTCCTCTGGTGCGCGCCTACTGCCTGGAGGAGAAACTCCAGACTCCGGCGAAGATCTATTATAAATTCGAGGGAAACAATACAAGCGGAAGCCACAAGCTGAACTCCGCTATCGCCCAGGCGTATTACGCGAAGAAGCAGGGCCTGAAAGGCGTGACTACAGAGACCGGAGCCGGCCAGTGGGGAACAGCCCTCTCCATGGCCTGCGCGTATCTGGATCTGGACTGTCAGGTATATATGGTGAAATGTTCCTATGAGCAGAAGCCTTTCCGCAGGGAAGTGATGCGGACCTACGGGGCAAAGGTAACGCCGTCGCCCTCCGATACCACAGAGGTGGGAAGAAAGATCCTGGCCGAACATCCCGGTACTACCGGAAGCCTTGGCTGCGCGATCTCGGAAGCTGTGGAATGCGCCACACATCAGGAAGGATACCGCTATGTTTTGGGAAGTGTGCTGAACCAGGTGCTTCTCCATCAGTCCATCATCGGTCTGGAGACGAAAGCGGCTCTTGACAAATACGGCGTGAAAGCGGATATGATCATCGGCTGCGCCGGCGGCGGTTCCAATCTGGGCGGTCTGATCTCTCCGTTTATGGGCGAGATGCTCCGGGGTGAAAGAGATTATCAGTTTATTGCCGTAGAGCCGGCGTCCTGCCCCAGCCTTACCAGAGGAAAATATGTGTACGACTTCTGCGATACCGGTATGGTGACGCCTCTGGCGAAAATGTATACGCTGGGAAGCGGATTCATCCCGTCAGCAAACCATGCCGGCGGACTCCGCTATCACGGAATGAGTTCCGTGCTTTCGCAGCTTTACGCGGACGGACTGATGGAAGCACGCGCTGTGGAGCAGACGGCGGTATTCGAGGCGGCGGAAACATTCGCGAGGGTGGAGGGAATCCTTCCGGCTCCGGAAAGCTCCCACGCCATCAGAGTTGCCATTGACGAGGCTATGAAATGCAGGGAGACCGGCGAGGAAAAGACCATCGTATTCGGCCTCACCGGAACAGGATATTTCGATATGTATGCTTATGAAAAATTCAACAACGGGGAAATGAGCGATTATATTCCCACAGATGAGGATCTTCAGAAAGGATTTGACGGAATTCCGAAATTCCCGGGAAATGAGATCTGATAAAAAAATCAGGCCAGGGAGCGGTCACATTCATGCGGCCGCCTCTGGCCTGATTTTTTAATGAATTATTTGATTTCACTTTTTCATCGGTTTTTATTGCGGAGATATACCGGTACTACCGAAAGAATAAAGGTTTGCGCCGAATCTACGGTAGGATAATGCCGGGTACTACCGAAAAAGTATAAGTTTGCACTGAATCTACGGTAGAATAATGCCGGGTACTACCGAAAGAATAAAGGTTTGCGCCGAATCTACGGTAGGAT
>NBJMC04201__coassemble_296_pt1 | contig 50506 bp, 52 predicted proteins | sample NBJMC04201__metabat2_high_PE_014 | metagenome-assembled genome bin NBJMC04201 | reverse complement strand
AACGGTTGTAGATGTAGAAAAGCCCGGCAATTGCCGGGACTTTGTCTACAGTCTGGAGGGGAGACGGAAGTCTCCCCTTTTACGCGTGAAATTTCTGTGTCTTTGCGGAAATAGTGGAAAACAGATGGCAACTGTGCTAGAATAAATGGAAGATGCCGCGATCAGAGAGAGGAGATTAGACATGAGTTTGGCTGTGGTAACGCTGAAGAAGGGGGAAGGCCGTCTTCTGAAAGCGGGAGGTATGTGGATCTTTGACAATGAGATCGCCTCTGTCATGGGAAGTTTTGTTAATGGTGATATTGTACTGGTAAGAGACTTCGACGGATATTCGATGGGGAAGGGATTTATTAATACCAGTTCCAGGATCACGGTACGAATGCTCACCAGAGATGAGAATCAGAAGATTGACAGCTGTTTTCTTGAGGAACGGGTGAGGAACGCCTGGGAATACCGCAAAAAGGTAACGGACACAGGCAGCTGCCGTCTGATCTTCGGAGAAGCTGATTTTCTTCCCGGACTTGTGGTGGACAAATTCTCAGATGTACTTGTGGTACAGTCCCTGGCGCTGGGGATCGACCGGCTGAAAATGGAAATTCTTGGGATCCTTAAGAAGGTTCTTCTGGAGGACGGGATCTGTATCCGCGGGATTTACGAGAGAAGTGATGTGAAGGTTCGCCGGCAGGAGGGGATGGAACTGTATAAAGGATTTATCGGACCGGAATTTCCTACGCTTGTTCAGATTGAAGAAAATGGAGTGAAATATCAGGTGGATGTCCGTGACGGACAGAAGACAGGATTCTTTCTGGATCAGAAATACAACCGTCTGGCAATACAGAAGCTCTGCCGGGGCGGAAAAGTTCTGGACTGTTTTACCCATACAGGTTCATTTGCCCTGAATGCGGGAATCGCAGGAGCCAGAGAAGTGCTGGGCGTGGACGCCTCGCAGCTGGCGGTGGATCAGGCTGAGAGTAATGCCCGTCTGAACCATCTGGAGGACAGGGTGAAATTCCTCTGCGCGGATGTTTTTGAGCTTCTTCCGGAACTGGAAGAGAAAGGCGAGACATATGATGTGGTGATCCTTGATCCGCCTGCTTTTACCAAGTCCAGAAGTTCAGTGAAGAATGCGGTGCGGGGATACCGGGAGATCAATCTGAGAGCTATGAAGCTGGTGAAGGAGGGCGGATTCCTCGCGACCTGCTCCTGTTCCCACTTCATGGATTATGAGCTTTTTACGAAAACCATCGCCCAGGCGGCAGGGAATGCTCATAAGCGTCTCAGACAGGTGGAGTACAGGACTCAGGCGCCGGATCATCCTATATTATGGGCGGCGGACGAATCCTACTATCTTAAATTTTATATTTTCCAGGTATGTACAGACAGATAAGCAGCAATACAGGAGTGATTATTTAAATGAGAGAAAAATTTCTGAAATTCATGGAAGGCCGGTATGGTGTTGACGCATTTGCGCGGTTTACAATGGTAGTCGCGCTGGCATGTATTGTGATCTCGATATTCTTTCCAGGAAGAAGCGCGGTGGGCGCTCTTCTGAATACGATTGGCCTTATTGCCATCATTTACACTTATTTCAGGATGTTTTCCCGGAATATCCAGAAGAGATACCGCGAAAATGAAAAGTATCTTTCCATGACGTCCGGGATCCGGCAGAGACTCCGCCGGGAAAAAAATATTATGCAGCAGCGCAGGACACATCACATATATACATGTCCGAGCTGCGGTCAGAAGATCAGGATCCCCAGAGGCAAAGGGCGTATCGAGATCGACTGTCCGAAATGTCATACGAAATTTATTAAAAACAGCTGACCGGCGAAAAGACTTTGCGGACAGCGGAAAGCGGTGGATTTATGTTTGGTTATGTGGTAATGAACAAGCCGGAAATAAAATTCAGGGATTTTGATCTGTACCGTGCTTTCTACTGCGGACTTTGCCGGGAACTTCGGGAACGGTACGGAATCCCGGGACAGATCACGCTGACATATGATATGACTTTTGTGATCCTTCTTCTCAGCGGACTTTATGAGCCGCCCACATACAGGGGAACCACACGCTGCATTATGCATCCTGTAAGGAAACAGGCAGTCAGGAAGAACGAGATCACAGAGTATGCGGCAGATATGAATGTTTTTCTGGCGTATTATAAATGCCTGGATGACTGGCAGGACGACAGAAAAGTCATCAGACTTGCCATGGCGAAGCTTCTGGAGAGAGACGACCGGAAAGCGGAGACTGCTTTCAGAAATAAAACCGCCCGTGTGGTAAAACTTCTGAAAGAGCTTTCGGCCATGGAGAAAGCCGGAGAAAAAGACCTTGATAAAATGGCGGGGTGTTTCGGCAGGATCATGGAAGAGATTTTTGCATACAAAGAAGACGCCTGGGAGGCCGGGCTCCGGCGCATGGGTTTCTATCTGGGCAAGTTTATCTATATTATGGACGCCTATGAGGATGTGGAGAAGGATGTGGAAAAAGGAAATTACAATCCTTTTTCTGAAGATTATATAATGGAAGGGTTTCAGGAACGGGTGCAGAATATTCTGATCATGATGATGTCCGAGGCCTGCAGGGAGTTCGAGAAACTTCCTATTATTAAATATGCGGATATACTCCGCAATATTCTGTACTCCGGCGTATGGTGCCGCTTTGAGGCGGTTTCTAAGAAACGGAAGGAAGAGCGGGAGAAAAAATAATATGACTGATCCATACAGCGTTCTGGGCGTGTCGAGAGACGCGTCGGACGAAGAAATAAAAAAAGCATACAGACGGCTCAGCAGAAAGTATCATCCGGATGCCAATATCAACAATCCGAATAAGGCACAGGCGGAAGAGAAATTTAAAGAAGTTCAGCAGGCGTACGACCAGATCATGAAGGAGCGGGAATACGGTTCTTCATACGAAGGCTACGGCGGTTTTGGAAATTACGGCGGGTTCGGCGGCCAGACACGGAGCGGCTATCAGGATGAGGAGGCGATCCGGAGACAGGCGGCGGCCAACTATATCCAGAGCGGTCATTACCGGGAGGCAATGAATGTGCTGTCCGCTCTGCAGCAGCGAAACGGCCAGTGGTATTACCTTTCAGCTGTGGCCAACATGGGACTTGGCAATAATATGAATGCCCTGAACGATATCCGGGAGGCTGTCCGTCTGGAACCGGATAATATGCAGTACCGGGCGATGCTCCAGCGTATGGAGGGCGGCGGTACATGGTACCAGGAACAGCAGAATCCTTTCGGCGGAATGCCGGTAAGCGACGACAGTCTCTGCCTGAAACTCTGCCTTGCAAATATGGCCTGCAGCGTCTGCTGTCCCGGAAGCGGGATACTCTGCTGCTGACAGGCGTAAGTATGAGGCGGAATGTTTTCCGGTGTGGAGAATATCAAACAGAAATATTAAGTAAGAAGAAGGAGAGAAGAAATGAGTATACGAATTGGAATTATGGGTTATGGAAATCTTGGAAGGGGTGTGGAATGTGCCATTAAGCATAATCCGGACATGGAACTTGTGGCTGTATTTACACGCCGCGATCCGGAGACACTTAAGATTCTTACAGAGACTGCCGGCGTTTACCGTGCGCAGGATGCGGAAAAAATGAAAGACAAGATCGATGTGCTGATCCTCTGCGGGGGCAGCGCCACAGATCTTCCGGTACAGACTCCGAAATATGCCCAGTGGTTTAATGTAGTGGACAGCTTTGATACTCACGCCAGGATTCCGGAGCATTTCGATGATGTGGATCGTGCTGCGGCAGAAAGCGGACATGTAGGCATTATCTCCGTAGGCTGGGATCCCGGAATGTTCTCTTTGAACAGAATGTATGCTAATGCGATTCTTACCAACGGCAAAGATTATACTTTCTGGGGCAAAGGCGTAAGCCAGGGTCATTCCGACGCTATCCGCAGGATTGAAGGAGTGAAGGATGGCAAACAGTATACGATCCCTGTGGAGGCGGCTCTGGAGGCGGTGCGCCGGGGCGAGGATCCCGAACTGACCACAAGACAGAAACATACAAGAGAATGTTTTGTTGTTGCGGAAGAGGGAGCGGATCTTGCCCGCATCGAGCAGGAGATCAAGACGATGCCCAACTATTTCGACGAATACGATACCACTGTTCATTTTATCTCTGAAGAGGAACTGAAACGCGACCACAGCGGTATTCCCCACGGTGGATTTGTGATCCGTACCGGCAGTACAGGGTGGAATGATGAGAACCGTCATGTGATCGAATACAGCCTGAAGCTGGATTCCAATCCGGAATTTACTTCTTCCGTGATCGTTGCCTATGCCCGCGCCGCCTGGAGGATGAGCCAGGAAGGACAGACAGGATGTAAGACCGTATTTGATGTGCCGCCGGCATATCTCAGCGCGCTGGACGGCGCGGAACTCCGCAGACATCTGTTATAATAACGCCGGGGTCAAAGAGAACTGCATAAATCAGCCTGAAAAGTGAAGGATACTGTCCTTCACTTTTTTACTTGTTTCGTTTACAATAAAAATATTGACGGCAGGAAAAACATGAGATATAATACCTACATACTATTGTAACAAGATTGTAAAAAATAGAGACAAAAAGTAACAGATTGCAATCAGGAAGAGGATGGATATGGGAAAGGTAAGAAGAAACTGGAAATTCTGGGGGATTCTTCTGGGTCTTATGATTTTTGCTATTGGATTCACAGTGCAGGCGACTACTGTGGAGACGAAAGCGGCGACCACAGGCTTCCGTACGATAAACGGGAAAACCTACTATTATAAAGACGGAAAGCGTGTGACAGGATGGCTCACTCTTGGCGGGAAGAAATATTATCTGAATACCCGTACAGGCGTCCTGTACAAAGGATGGTACAAGATTTCCGGCGGAAGATGCCGTTATTTCGATCCTCAGACAGGAGCCATGCGCACCGGTCTGCAGAAGATCAGCGGCAAGTCTTATTATTTTGACGGAAACACAGGTTGGGCGAAGACAGGATTTCTTAGGGCCGCAAACGGCAACACCAGATATTTCCAGCCGAATACTTATGTGATGGCCACCGGATGGATGCGGAACAGCAAGAATCAGAGGTGGTATTTCCACCCAACCACAGGCGTCATGTACAAAGGCCTGAAGAAGGTTGGCAATTATTACTATTATTTTGACGGAAGCACGGGAGCTGCCAAAAGCGGTTTCCTTACGGCTGCCAACGGGAATACCCGATACTTCCGGGGCGGCACTTACATAATGGCGACAGGCTGGCTTACTTCCAGGGATCAGACCCAGAGGCGTTATTTCACAAGCGCCGGCGTAATGCTGAAGGGTCTCCGTACCGTGGCGGGCAGGGTGTATTACTTCAATACCAGCACCGGAGTGGCGGCGACGGGCTGGCTTCAGGACAGCCAGGGAAGGAAACGTTATTTTGATCCCGACACCGCGGTGATGGTTACCGGAACCAGGGTGATCGACGGAGTGGAGTATACTTTCAAGTCGGACGGATGGCTGGTCGTTCCGGAGAACGATGATTCGTCAAACAGCGGAACTGCATCTGACAATGATGCAGCAATCAGGCCCACGACGCCTACAGGAACACGGACTATTAAGAATTATCTTCTGGGCGCCATGCAGCCGGTAGGCCGGGCTCTCTATGTATGGGGCGGCGGCTGGAACGATTCCACCAGAAAGGGTGTGAGTCCCACTTGGGTGTCATGGTACAACAGTCAGAACAGCAGCTATGATTACAAGAATTATGATGACCTCAGTGTGGCCAACCGAGCCAAAGGTCTTGACTGCTCCGGTTTCGTAGGCTGGGCGGCATATCAGGTAATGCATACGTCCTCCGGACAGGGCGGCGGCTATACGGTGGTATCCGGCGATGTGGGAAGCAGTTATCAGAGCCGGGGCTGGGGAACAGTTTATAATCAGAACTATCTTTCCAAGACGGGATATAAACTGTATCCGGGCGATATCGGATTCGACAGCGGCCACACCTGGATCGTGCTGGGACAGTGCGCGGATAAGAGTGCGGTGATCGTACACTCTACTCCGCAGGCAGGATGTCAGATTTCCGGAACAACTACTCCGGACGGCGATTATGACAGCCAGGCAATCCAGCTGGCACAGCAGTATATGTCCAAATTCAGCGGATTCAGCAAATATGATTATCATACCTCCTGCGGCAACTACATCCGTCGGGGGAATTATCTCCGCTGGAACAGCAGTACGCTGTCTGATCCCAACGGATATAAAAATATGACGGCGAATCAGATTCTGGCGGATCTGTTCAGCTGAAATTTGTAATAATGGAAACCCTCCTCTGGCGTCAGAGGAGGGTTTTTGGCTGAAGAACTGGCGGGATTTACTGCGGCATATTTCATAATCTTTAATAAATGTTACAAAATATTAAAGTTTTTTAAGATTTACCCTTGCATTCCCGGGGTGCCTGTGGTAATATGTAAAAGAAGTTCAGAAAGATATTTCGCAATTGTTACAATAAGTTGTTAAAATATGAGGTGAGAAACATGAAGAAACGAATTGTATGTCTGACACTGGCAATTATGATGTGTGCATCACAGGCAGTATCCGTAAGCGCATCAAGAGAGCAGGAACTGAGAGAGGAGCAGGCATGGACAAGCGCACAGCTTGACGCTACATATGCACAGATCGATCAGTTTTACGCTGCAAAGCAGCAGCTGGCAGATGAGATCGCAGCACTGGATGCGAACCTGGTAAACGTTATGGTTTCCATTCAGACACTGGAGGGAGACATCAGCAATAAAGAAGCTGACATCCAGCAGACACAGTCAGATCTTCAGAAAGCGCAGAACGCGAAAGATAAACAGTACGAGGCTATGAAGAAACGTATCCAGTACCTTTATGAGAAAGGCGGAAGCGACGCATGGTTCCAGATGATGGTAAATGCGGACAATCTGTCCGATCTTCTCACTAAGGCTGAATACACACAGAAGATGTATGATTACGACAGAGAGAGCCTTGAGAAGTATGTGAATACCATCGAGCAGGTAACACGTCTCGGCGAGCAGTATCAGCAGGAGAAGGCTGAACTGGAAGGCATGAAGCAGGAGTACGAGGCTGAATCCGTAAATCTGCAGACAGCTATCGATGAGAGAAAAGCAACATCTGCAAATTATGACAACGAGATTGCATACGCACAGCAGATGGCTAACGAATACGCGGCTCTGATCCAGCAGCAGCAGGCGGAGATCGAATATCTGGAAGCTCAGAGAATCGCTGCAGAAGAAGCTGCAAGAGCACAGGCGGAAGCAGAAGCTGCCGCAGCCGCAGAGGCAGCTGAGCAGGAAGAAACCGTTGTATACGACGAGGACGGCAACGAAGTAGACGCCAGCGAGGCGGCTGAGAACGGAGACGTTGTGTACGATGAGGACGGCAACGAGGTAGATGCCAGCGAAGTTGCAGCTGAGAATGAGTACAGCGAAGATGATTATGAATATGACGAGTACGGCAATGTGATCGATTCCGCCAACACGGTAGATCCTTCTGAGTATGAGTCTTCATCCTCATCCAGTTCTTCCGGATCCGGATCTTCCGTGGTTGACTATGCTACCCAGTTTGTAGGCAATCCTTATGTATGGGGCGGCACAAGCCTTACCAACGGTGCGGACTGCTCCGGTTTCGTACAGAGCGTATATAAGAACTTCGGCGTAGATCTGCCCAGAACATCCTATGAGCAGCAGAACGCAGGAACAGAGGTATCCTATGAAGACGCACAGGCAGGCGATCTGATCTGCTACGGCGGACATGTTGCGATTTACATGGGCGACGGCAAGATCGTTCACGCATCCAACGCAAAAGACGGAATCAAGATCAGCGACAACGCTGCATACAGAACAATCCTTTCTGTAAGACGTCTTGTGTAAGAAACAGAATAACGAATAAATGGAGAAGCTGTCCGTAAGGGCAGCTTCTTTTACAATAAAATTTTACAATATCTTGACTTTCTCACCATGAAGTATTAAAATGTTACAAAAGCGCAACGGAGCCCTTGGGTTTTTTTGCGCTGCTTTTTTGTCAATGGATAAGGCTGCTTTTCGGGAAAAAGGCGCCCGGAGGGCTGCAAAATATGATCATGAGGAGGAAATGAGAAATGAGAAAGAACAGAATGTGGAAAGTGGTTACTGTTTCAGCTGTCGCGGCGGCAATGACCTGCGGTATGTTTGGAGCGCAGAGCGTCAGCGCGGAAGAGAAGAAAACTCTGAAAGTAGCTATGGAATGCGGATACGCCCCCTATAACTGGACGCAGCCGGATGATTCCAACGGCGCGGTTCCGATTTCCGGAAGCTCTGATTACGCCAACGGATATGATGTTATGATGGCGAAACATATTACAGAAGAACTTGGATACGATCTGGAGATCGTGAAGCTTGACTGGGATTCCCTGGTACCGGCGGTTCAGTCCGGACAGGTTGACTGTGTGATCGCGGGACAGTCCATTACTTCCGAGCGTTCCCAGATGGTTGATTTTACAGATCCTTATTATTACGCGTCTATCATCACACTGGTAAAAGCTGACGGCGACTATGCGGACGCCGCAAGTGTGGAAGATCTGAAAGGCGTTGTCTGCACTTCCCAGCAGAATACCGTATGGTACGACACCTGCCTTCCCCAGATCCCGGACGCGGAGATCCTTCCGGCCCAGGAGAGCGCTCCGGCTATGCTGGTTGCCTTGGAGTCCGGTAAATGCGACGCTGTCGTGACAGATATGCCTACCGGCATGGCTGCCTGCGTGGCTTATCCGGATATGAAGCTTCTTGATTTCAGCGGTACAGACGGCGAATTCGAGGTTTCCGAGGAGGAGATCAACATCGGTATCTCTCTCCAGAAGGGCAACGACGAGCTGAAAGACGCGATCAACGGCGTGCTTGGAGAGATGACAGAAGACGACTACTCAGAGATGATGGACGAGGCAATCTCCATCCAGCCTCTGGCTGAGTGATAAAGGAGGAGCGAAATGCTGCCTGAAAGTTTCGGAGGCAGGATCATATACCTGCTTCAGCAATACGGCCCGTCTTTTCTGAAGGGCGCCGGAGTCAGCCTGTGGCTGGCTATTGTGGGAACTCTGTTTGGATGCATCATCGGATTCGTGGTGGGTATCATCCAGACGATCCCCACCGATAAGAACGATCCCGCGCCCAAGAGGGTGATCGTGAAGATCGTCAAGTTTATCATGGCATGTTATGTGGAATTTTTCCGCGGGACCCCTATGATGGCGCAGGCCATGTTTATCTATTTCGGAAGTTCCTATCTGTTCCAGATCAATATGTCCATGTGGTTCGCCGCCATCCTGATCGTCTCCATCAATACCGGCGCGTATATGGCGGAGACAGTGAGAGGCGGAATCCTCTCTATCGACGAGGGACAGACAGAGGGCGCCAAGGCTATCGGAATGACTCACGTCCAGACAATGGTGAATGTGATCCTTCCCCAGGCCCTGCGTAACATTATGCCCCAGATCGGCAACAACCTGATCATTAATATCAAGGACACCTGTGTCCTCTCCATTATCGGAACCGTAGAGCTTTTTTACACCACCAAAGGCGTGGCGGGCGCGCTGTATACATACTTTGAGTCTTTTACCATCGCCATGGTGATCTACTTCGTAATGACATTTACCTGCTCCAGACTCTTAAGGCTTCTGGAACGTAAGATGGACGGACCGGATAACTATGATCTGGCGACTACAGATACCCTGGCCTATACCAGCGGTATGTACTCCTACAAGGAAAGGAAGGACAAGAGATCATGAGTGAAGCGATCCTGAATGTGAATCATCTGAGAAAATCCTTCGGTAATAATGAGATCCTGAAGGATATCGATTTTTCCGTAAAGCCCAAGGATGTTACCTGTATCATCGGGCCTTCCGGATCCGGTAAATCCACACTCCTTCGGTGCATGAACCTGCTGGAGACCCCGTCCTCCGGGGAGATCCTCTACCACGGCAGGAATATTACGGAGAAAGGCGTCAACGTGCCGGAGTACCGTTCCAGAGTGGGAATGGTGTTCCAGAGTTTTAATCTTTTCAATAATATGACTGTCCTTAAAAACTGTACCGTAGGGCAGGAGAAAGTCCTTAAGAAAAGTAAGGAAGAGGCGGAGAAAAACGCCATGATGTATCTGGAAAAAGTAGGAATGGCGCCATACATCAACGCCAAACCGAAACAGCTTTCCGGAGGCCAGAAGCAGCGTGTGGCTATTGCCAGAGCGCTTGCCATGGAGCCGGAGCTGATCCTTTTTGACGAGCCTACCTCGGCGCTGGATCCCCAGATGGTGGGAGAGGTTCTAGAGGTTATGCGCGCGCTGGCGAAAGACGGCATGACCATGATCATCGTCACCCATGAGATGGCTTTTGCGCGGGATGTGTCCAAGCATGTGATCTTTATGGGAAACGGCGTGATCGTGGAAGAAGGCGCTCCCAAAGATATCTTCGAAAATCCGAAGAATGAACTGACAAAAGAGTTTTTAAGCAGATTCAGGAATTCCTGAATCTGCTCTTTTTTTGTTAAAATTTGCTAAAAAACACAATCGATATCTAATAAAATCTGGACATTCTGGAAAGAATCATTTATTATTATATATAACATTTTATATTTAGAATAAATTTTGAATGTTCTGAGGATTTACGGTATCCGACTGAACAGCCGGAAAACAGGAATATCTTCAGAGCGCGGAAAGGAGAGTGCAGGGTGGCGAAGGAGACAATGGACGCGATCCGCAGGGCGGAGGAACAGGCTGCCGCGGCAGTTTCTAAGGCCCACGAACAGGCGGAGAAGATCATAGAGAATGCCAGAGCGCAGAGTATCTCTCTCAAAGAAGAGGCTCGCAAAAAAGCCGACGGCCTCCTTAAGGAGGCCGGAGAGGAAGCTGCCGCCCGGGGCAGGGAAGAAGGAGAGCAATCGGCAGAGGAAGGCCTTCTGGAGAGACAGGCGCTGAGAGAAGCTGCCGGGAAACGTATGGAAGAAGCAGTGAAGACCGTGATCAGGGAACTGATCTGAGTCTTGAGAGGATGCCGGAAGAAGGTGATATGAAATGGCAGTTCTGCATACAGAGAAAATCCATATCTGCGCGCTGAAGAAGAACCGAAAGCAGATTCTGGAGGAACTGCAGAGAACAGGAAGGATACAGATAGAAGCGGACACAGATGAAGATGAGATCTTCCGCCACATGGATACGGCTTCCGCCAGCAGCGCCTTTGAAAAAAGAGCTGCGAATGCGGAGGAGGCGCTGAAGATCCTGGAAACATACGCGCCTGAGAAAACAGGCATGTTGTCCGCTCTGGAGGGCAAAAAAGCCATTTCCCTTAAAGAATATGAGAAGGGTGTGGAGATCAGAGAGCAGACGCTGAAAGATATCAGCGCGCTTCTTGCGTACCGGAAGAATATCGGCGAAGCAAGGGCCGCCCGCGTGAGGGCGGAATCCGCGCTGGAAAGCCTGTCGCCCTGGATGTCTCTGGATATTCCCATGAACAGTACAGGGACAAAGACAACGGCAGTGTTCATCGGCAGCCTGCAGGGAAGATGGACAGAGGAGACCCTGATGCCTGCCCTGGCGGCAGTCAGGCCGGATCTGAAAGCGTACAGCCTGGAGATCCTGGGATCGGACAGAGACCAGACCTGTATCTTCGCTGTGACGGATAAAAGCAGCGCGCCGGTTCTTGAGGACGCTCTCCGTGTCAGCGGATTCGTCCGTCCGGCCGTTTCCTGCAGCACTACCCCGGCGGAATACGCCGAAGTGCTGAAAGCCCAGGCGGCGGATGCGGTGGAGGACGAGCGGCAGGCTCAGGAGGACATCCGGGCGCTGGCACAGAGAAGGCAGGCCCTCCGTTTCGCGGCCGACTATTATCGCATGAGAGCGGAGAAATACAGAGTCCTGGGAGGAATCCTGCAGTCGGGACATGTGTTTTTCATAAACGGGTTTGTGCCGGAAGGTGAAGGGGAGAAGCTGAAAGACAGACTGGAGAGGAAATATACCTGCCAGGTGGAGATCGAGGCGGTTTCCGATGACGAGGAGGCCCCGGTGCTTCTTCGCAACAACAGTTTCGCGGAACCGACAGAGAGCGTGGTGGAGGCGTTCGGCCTGCCGAAAAAAGGCGAGATCGACCCCACGGCCGTCATGGCGTTCTTCTACTATTTCCTGTTCGGCCTGATGCTCTCGGACGCGGGATACGGGATCCTGATGGTGATCCTCTGTTTTGCGGCGGTGAAGAAGTTCCCGGATATGGAGAAAGGGCTTCAGAAGATGCTGCGGATGTTTTTCTTCTGCGGGATCTCCACCATATTCTGGGGCGTGATGTTCGGCAGTTATTTCGGAGATGTGATCCCGGTGGTGGCGGAAACGTTTTTCCACAGAGAAGTCACTGTGCCGGCCCTGTGGTTCGCTCCGCTGGACGATCCCATGAAGCTTCTGATGTTCAGTTTCCTTTTCGGGATCATCCACCTGTTTGTGGGTCTGGGAGCCAAAGGATATATGCTGGCAAGGGATCATGACTGGATGGGACTTTTCAGCGGCGTGATATGCTGGTATGCGCTTCTTGTCGGGCTGATTCTTCTGCTGCTGCCAAGCGATATGTTCGCTTCCATGGCGGGCGTGGTCATCGTCCTTCCCTCATGGGTGGGCGCCGCGGCGAAATGGGTTTCCATTGTATCTGCCGTATGTATCGTGGTCCTTTCGGAATCGGGTACGAAGAATATAGCCGCCAGGCTGGCCCTTGGAGCCTATGATCTGTACGGCGTATCAGGATGGCTGTCAGATGTGCTGTCCTACTCCCGGCTTCTGGCGCTGGGACTTGCCACGGGCGTGATCGGTACGGTGATCAACACCATGGGCAGCATGCTTGGGGGAAGCGTGATCGGCTTCATCCTTTTCTGGGTGATCTTTATCGTGGGTCACGTCCTGAATATGGCGATCAATCTGCTGGGAGCTTATGTGCATACCAACAGGCTTCAGTTTGTGGAATTTTTCGGGAAATTTTATGAAGGAGGCGGAAGGCCTTTCCGGCCGTTTTCCGCCGAATCAAATAAATATTTTAAATTCAAGGAGGAAGAATAAGATGGATAACGCAGGATTAATTTTGGCATTGGCAGGAGCAGTCAGCGCGGCGCTTTTCGCAGGGATCGGTTCAGCCTACGGCGTAGGCCTGGCCGGCCGGGCAGGCGCGGGTGCGATCACAGAGAATCCTGATCTCTTCAGTAAGGTCCTGATCCTTCAGCTCCTTCCCGGTACACAGGGAATATACGGACTTCTGGTTGCTTTCGTTACGCTCAGCCAGATCGGGCTTCTGGGCGGCGGAGCGGCTGAACTTACCGCGGGACAGGGACTTATGTATCTTCTTTCCTGTCTGCCGATTGCCGTAGTGGGTCTGATCTCCGCGATCTACCAGGGACAGACTTCGGTGGCGGCTATCGGCGTGGTGACAAAGAAGCCGGATCAGTTCGGTAAAGCCATGCTTTTCCCGGCTATGGTGGAGACCTACGCGATCCTGGCTCTTCTGATCTCCATCCTGGCGGTATTTTCTTTATAGAATGATGCGGGAGGTTCATGATGAACGGATTAGATATGATCATCAGCCAGATCGGAGAAGAAGCTGAAAACTCCGCCGCGGGCATCATACAGGAGGCGGAGGAGAAGGCGCGGACGATCCTGGAGGAAGGAGAACAGACCTGCCGCGAGATCGAAAAAGAGGCGGAACAGAAGGCGGCTTCCCTCAGAGAGGACATTCTGACAAAGAGCCGGTCCGCTGCCCGTATGGAGCGCAGGCGGGAACTTCTCCGGGAAAAACAGAAACTGATCGGAGAAGTTCTGGACGAGGCGAAGCAGTCTCTTTCTGCGCTGGACGGCAGGGAATATTTTACCCTCATCGCGGAGATGCTGAAAAAATACGCGCAGCCGGGGGAGGGTGAGATCTGTTTTAACGAGAGGGACCTGAACCGTCTGCCGGAAGGATTCGAGGAAACCATCTCCGAAATCGCAGGAGCGAAAGGCGGCAGCCTGACTCTCAGCCGGACACCCTGTGGGATCGGAGGCGGTTTTATCCTGGTCTACGGCGGGATCGAAGAAAACTGTTCTTTCGATTCTGTCTTTGCGGATGAAAGGGAACGGCTTCAGGACAGGATACATGAAATGCTGTTTGCATAAAAATACCGCAAAAGGAGGATTTTCATGAAAAAAGATTATACCTACGCGGTAGCGCGGATCCGTGGCAGGGAGATGTCCCTGTTCGGACAGCCGGTGATGGAACAGCTGCTTTCCTGCGGAACATATGAAGAGGCGCTCCGATTCCTGGCGGATAAAGGCTGGGGAGATCCGGAGAAGCCTCTGACGGCGGAAAATATTCTGGACGCGGAGACGGAGAAGACCTGGAACCTGATCGGCGAGATGGTGAAGGATATGTCGGTGTTCGATGTTTTCCGGATCGCGGACGATTATCACAATCTCAAGGCGGCCATCAAGCTGGCCTATACAAAAAAAGAGATGGACAGAAGCCGCCTTTTTGTGACAGGAGGGCGAGTGGAAGCGGAAGCTGTGGAAAAAGCGGCGAGGGAGCGGGATTTTACCGGTCTCCCCGCAGATATGGCAAAAGCGGGGGCCGAGGCTTTGGACACCCTTCTCCACACAGGCGACGGGCAGCTCTGCGATATCATACTGGACCGGGCCTCTCTGGAGGAGACATACCGGGCCGGGAAAGCGGCGGAGGATGAAGTCCTGAGAGATTACGCGGCCCTTACGGTAGCGGCGGCGGATATCCGGATTGCAACGCGGTGCGGAAGAGTGGGAAAGTCTCTGGATTTTACCGAAAGAGCTCTGGCGGACTGCGCGGAACTGGATACAGAAGCCCTTGCCCGGGCGGCGCTGAACGGAACGGATGCAGTGGCGGAATATCTGGAAAAGACCGCCTACGCTCCGGCGGCGGAAGCTTTGAGGCAGTCTCCGGCCGCCTTTGAGAAATGGTGCGACGATCTGATCATCAGCCATATCCGGCCGCAGAAATATAATCCTTTTACTCTGGGGCCGCTGGCAGCCTATATTCTGGCCCGGCGCAACGAGATCAAATGTGTCCGCATGGTGCTTTCCTGCAGGCAGAACAGCCTGCCTGAGGAAGCGGTACGTGAAAGGCTGAGGGAAATGTATGTATAAGATAGCAGTTGTGGGTGATTACGACAGTATTTACGGTTTTGCCTCCCTGGGTCTGTCTGTGTTTCCGGCGGACGACAGGGAAACGCTGTGCGCCGTGCTGAGACGGCTGGCGGAAAGCGGATACGGCGTTATTTATATCACGGAGTCGAAAGCGGCTCTTGTGCAGGATGTGATCGAAGAATACCGGGAGCACAGGCTGCCGGCGGTCATTCTGATCCCCGGAGTCTCGGGAAACACAGGAGCGGGGATCGCCCAGGTGAAGAAATCCGTGGAGCAGGCAGTAGGCTCCGATATTATATTTACAGATTAAAAAGAACAGGCGGTGATGGATAGAGATGAGCACAGGCATCATTAAAAAAGTAGCAGGGCCGCTGGTCATTGCGGAGGGAATGCAGGACGCCAATATGTTTGACGTGGTGCGTGTTTCCGGACAGCGTCTGATCGGCGAGATCATTGAAATGCATGGTGATCAGGCTTCTGTTCAGGTATATGAAGAGACGGCGGGACTGGGACCGGGAGAACCGGTGGAATCCACAGGCGCGCCGTTAAGCGTGGAGCTGGGACCGGGACTGATCAGGAGTATTTACGACGGTATCCAGCGTCCTCTGGACGATATTTTGAAAGTGTCCGGAGGAAATCTCCTGAAAAGGGGCGTGGAGGTACCTGCGCTGAAGCGTGATCTGGTATGGCATTTTGTTCCTTCGGTGGAGGCGGGACAGGAAGTGGAGGCTGGCGATGTGATCGGCACTGTACAGGAAACGCCCATTGTAGTCCATAAGATCATGGTGCCCTACGGCATGAAAGGAACCGTAAAATCCATTACCGAAGGAGATTATACGGTGGAGCAGACAGTTGCGGTCCTGGAAACTCCCGACGGGGAAAAAGAGCTTACGCTGATGCAGAAATGGCCCGTGCGTACAGGACGGCCGTATAAAGAAAAACTGCCCCCGGACAAACCTCTTGTGACGGGGCAGAGAGTGATCGACGCCATGTTTCCCATTGCGAGGGGCGGCGTGGCTGCGGTACCGGGGCCCTTCGGGTCCGGCAAAACAGTGATCCAGCACCAGCTCGCCAAGTGGGCCGAGGCTGATATTGTGGTCTATATCGGATGCGGCGAGCGCGGCAATGAGATGACGGACGTTCTCAATGAATTTCCGGAATTGAAGGATCCCGCCACAGGATATTCGCTGATGGAGCGTACAGTTCTGATCGCCAACACCTCAGACATGCCTGTGGCTGCCCGTGAGGCGTCCATCTATACCGGCATCACCATCGCGGAGTATTTCCGCGATATGGGATATTCCGTGGCGCTGATGGCGGATTCCACATCCCGGTGGGCGGAGGCGCTCCGCGAGATGTCGGGCCGCCTGCAGGAGATGCCCGGCGAGGAAGGTTATCCCGCGTATCTGGGAAGCCGTCTGGCGCAGTTTTACGAGAGGGCCGGATGCGTGATCTCCCTTGGCAAAGAGGGAAGAGAGGGAGCGCTTTCCGTGATCGGAGCCGTATCTCCTCCGGGAGGCGATATCTCCGAGCCGGTTTCCCAGGCGACGCTCCGTATCGTCAAGGTGTTCTGGGGACTGGACTCCAATCTGGCGTATAAGAGGCATTTCCCGGCCATCAACTGGCTGACCAGCTATTCCCTCTATGTGGATAATATGGGAGACTGGTTTAACGAAAATGTCCATGAGGACTGGATGAACTGCCGCAGCCGCCTGATGAGGCTTCTTCAGGAAGAGGCGGAGCTGCAGGAGATCGTCCAGCTGGTGGGTATGGACGCGCTGTCCGCCCCCGACCGGCTGAAACTGGAGGCCGCGAGATCCATAAGGGAGGATTTCCTTCATCAGAATTCTTTCCACGAGATCGATACCTATACGCCTCTGGAAAAACAGTATCTGATGATGCGCCTCGTGATCGCCTATTATGACCAGTGCGCGGACGCTCTGGAAAAAGGCGTCGGTATCGAAGATCTGGTAAACCTGAAAGTCCGTGAAAGTATCGGACGATACAAATATACAGAGACAGACAGGATCCGTGAAGTCTATGAGCAGGTGGTAAAAGAACTGGCCGCGGAACTTGCGGGTCTGGAAGCGAAGGAGGGAAGATAAGATGTCCAGGGAATACAGAACGATCCAGGAAGTGGCAGGCCCTCTGATGCTTGTAAAGGGAGTGGAAAACGTCACATACGACGAGCTGGGAGAGATCGAACTCGCCAACGGCGAGACAAGAAGGTGCCAGGTCCTGGAGATCAACGGAGACACGGCCATGGTACAGCTCTTTGAGAGCTCCACGGGCATTAATCTTTCCAACAGCAAGGTGCGGTTCCTGGGAAGGAGCATGGAGCTTGGCGTGTCGGAGGATATGCTGGGAAGAGTTTTCGACGGGCTGGGACGTCCTGTGGACGGAGGTCCTGAGATCCTGCCGGACGCCAGAATGGATGTGAACGGGCTTCCCATGAATCCGGCGGCAAGGAATTATCCCCAGGAATTTATCCAGACGGGAATTTCCGCCATAGACGGCCTGAACACCCTTGTCAGGGGACAGAAACTTCCCATCTTTTCCGCCAGCGGACTGCCCCACGCCCAGCTTGCGGCGCAGATCGCCCGCCAGGCGAAGGTAAGAGGGACCTCGGAACCTTTCGCCGTAGTGTTTGCCGCCATGGGAATCACCTTCGAGGAATCCAACTTCTTTGTCCAGAGTTTCAAAGATACGGGCGCCATTGACAGGACGGTAATGTTTGTCAACCTTGCCAACGATCCGGCGGTAGAGCGTATCGCCACGCCCCGTATGGCGCTGACCGCCGCGGAGTATCTGGCTTTTGAGAAGGATATGCACGTGCTGGTGATCCTGACGGATATCACCAACTATGCGGACGCGCTCCGCGAGGTTTCCGCCGCCCGCAAGGAGGTGCCGGGACGAAGAGGCTATCCCGGATATATGTACACGAATCTTGCCACCATCTATGAGAGAGCCGGCAGGCAAAAAGGAAAGAAAGGATCCATCACCATGATCCCCATCCTGACCATGCCGGAGGATGACAAGACGCATCCGATCCCGGACCTTACGGGATATATCACAGAAGGGCAGATCATCTTAAGCCGCGATCTCTACCGGAAAGGAGTCATGCCGCCTATCGACGTTCTTCCCAGCCTGTCCCGTCTGAAGGACAAGGGAATCGGCGAGGGCAAGACGAGGGCGGATCATTCCAATACCATGAACCAGCTTTTTGCCGCTTACGCCAGAGGCAAGGAGGCCAAGGAGCTGATGGTGGTGCTGGGAGAGGCGGCTCTTACGGATATGGACAAACTGTACGCGAAGTTTGCCGATGAGTTTGAACAGAAATATGTTTCCCAGGGATACGATACGGACAGGGATATCGAAGAGACTCTGGATATCGGATGGAAGCTCCTTTCCATCCTGCCCAGATCCGAGCTGAAACGTATCGACAATAAATACCTGGATCAGTATTACGGAAAATAAGGGAGGGGTGAGGAAATGGCATCCACACAGGTGAACCCTACCCGTATGGAACTTACGAGGCAGAAGAAAAAACTTGCCACAGCCACCAGAGGCCATAAGCTTCTGAAGGATAAAAGAGACGAGCTGATGCGCCAGTTTCTGGAACTTGTGAGAGAAAACAAGGCGCTCCGGGAAAAGGTGGAGGAAGGTCTGGAAGCAGTGAACAAGAATTTTGTCCTCGCCAGGGCAAGCTCTTCCGACCAGGCGCTGAACACGGCTCTTCTGGCGCCGAAGCAGGAGGTTTATCTTAACGCGGACACGCGCAACGTTATGAGCGTGGAGATCCCGGTGTTTACCACCAGTACCAGAAGCGCCGACGAGGGCGATATCTATTCCTACGGCTTCGCTTTTACCTCCGGGGATCTGGACGACGCGGTAAAATCCCTTCAGGAACTTCTTCCGGATATGCTCCGGCTTGCCGAAGTGGAGAAATCCTGCCAGCTTATGGCGGCGGAGATCGAGAAGACCCGACGCAGAGTAAACGCCCTGGAATATGTGATGATCCCTGACGCTCAGGAGAAGATCCGGTATATCACCATGAAGCTGGACGAGAACGAGCGCAGCACCCAGATCCGCCTGATGAAGGTAAAGGATATGATGCTGGAGGAAGCCCGCCAGGAAAGACTGAAAGAAGATTACGGAACCGCGGGGTGATAAATGTTTTTTCATAAAAGGAACAGAAAATGATTATTACAGTTACGATGAACCCGGCTATTGACAGAACTCTTGAAATTGATTCCCTGGTTCGTGGAGGCCTGAATCGGATCGGCAGAGTGGAGTATGACGCCGGGGGAAAAGGCATCAATGTTTCCAGGGCTATCAGAGAACTGGGCGGAAAAACTATTGCTGCCGGATTTCTGGGAGGGAACAGCGGAAGGATTATCGCAGACATCCTTAAGGCGGAAGGAATCGAAAGTGATTTTGTTCAGGTGAACGGGGAAACAAGGACAAATACAAAGGTCTGTGAAAGAAACGGCGTACTGACCGAGTTGAACGAACCTGGGCCGGTGATCACAGAAAAGCAGGCAGAGGAGTTGAAAGATAAACTTCTCCGCTACGCCGGAACCGGCACACTGTTCGTTCTCTCTGGAAGCATTCCGGCGGGAGTGCCTGAAGACACATATGCAAAGATTATCCGCATGATACATGAAAAGGGGGCGGAAGTTCTTCTGGATGCAGACAGCAACGCGTTCCGGCTGGGGCTTGAGGCTTTGCCGGATATTATAAAACCAAACTGCGCGGAACTGGAGGAATACGCGGGAATGACATGTGGTCTGTCAGAAGAGGGGATCATAAAGACTGCGGAAGAATTTCGCAAAAAAGGGATTGGAACAGTCGCGGTGTCTATGGGTCAGAGCGGAGCTCTGTTCCTTCTGGGAGAAAAAAGGGCGAGGTGTCCTGCGCTCCCGGTGAAGGTCTCCTCTACGGTAGGAGCGGGAGATGCCATGGTGGCGGGGCTGGCCCTGGCCAGGGATCTGCAACTTGCCGAAGAAGAGACGATCCGCCTCTGTATGGCAGTGTCCGCAGGAGCAGTAACTACTTCTGGAACGAAACCGCCGCCCAAAGAGCTGGTAGAAAAATTAAAAAAACAGGTTATGATCTTATATTCTGATCTGTGATATTCTCTCAGGTACAGATCAGATATCTTACCGGGGTTCTTTTCCTTCAGCGAAGACCAGCATCATTTCGTTGGTCAGGCTGGAGGAATTTCCCTGTCCTCTGATCTCGCTCCGGTGGAACCATTCCGCCATGGCAAGCTCGCTGTGATCTACAGTAAGAGTGTCGTCTCCGTCCACATCACAGAAAAATCCGAAGAGCAGAGTGCCGCTGAAAGACCAGGGCTGGCTCTTGTAGTAACGGATATTCTTTACCCGCAGTCCCACCTCTTCCATCACTTCACGTCTTACCGTATCCTCTATTGTTTCACCGATCTCCGCGTAGCCGGCGATAAGGGCGTAGTTCGTAAAGGTCCGTCCTTCATATTTTGACATTACCAGTCGGTCGCCGTTGGTGATCCCTACGATCACAGCAGGGGAAAGCACCGGGTATTCATAGTGCCCGCAGGCGGGGCAGTACATCTGGCGTTCTGTTCTGCTGTGGGCCATGGGAGCGCCGCAGCAGCCGCAGTATCTGCGGCTTTCATACCAGCGGAAAAGCTGATACCCGGTGATTCCCGCGAAAGCAAGATACTGGGGATGCACAAGCCTGAGAGAGCGGATCTCCTGAAAGGAGCAGCCGGGAAAATCATTTTCCTCTGCGTTTCCAAGCAGATAAAAACGGTCTTCATCAATGGTAAAAAGGTAAATCAGTTCTCCGGCGTGTTCCTCTTTTTCTTTCAGTTCCCGGAAACGGGGAAAACTGATCTCTCCTTCCGGCTCTTTCTGCCGGAGAAGGATTTTTCCCTCCTGATAGCACAGAAGATAACTGTCCTCCGCCGGCGCTGACGGATGATATTCATTATGGTAAATATGGGGTGCGATATCCTGGATCATATGTATGCCTCGATTCTTTTTCTTATATATGCTGCTTTTGTGCCGGGACCGTCCGGATCCTGTGTCCTGACCCTGCCCGTTTGCATTGATGATATCACAGGACAGACAGAATATCCAGCGTCAATACTGCCGGTGGGAATTTCTCTTTTCCTGTGACCGGATTTGTGGTAATTTTATATATATATGATGCCGGATTTTCAGGAGGGAAGAGATATGAGTACAATGGGTACGTTTTCAGGCAGAAGATTTGATCCCCTGATGATGACGCCGGAGGACGTTGTCCTGGAGGATATTGCCCACGCCCTGAGTCTTCTGTGCCGGGGCGGAGGACAGCTGAAGTATTTTTATTCTGTGGGACAGCACTGTATAAACTGTATGAAAGAGGCAAAAGCGAGAGGCTGGTCCCCAAGGATGCAGCTTGCCTGCCTTCTTCATGACGCCAGCGAGGCGTATATCTCGGATATCATAAGGCCGGTTAAGGTGCATCTGTCCAATTATATGGAGATAGAAGAGCGCATAATGGATAAGATCTGGCAGCGGTTCGGCCTGGATGATCTGACGGAAGAGGAGAACCGCCAGTGGAAGCAGATCGACGACGACGTTCTTAAACTGGAACTGAAGGTTCTGATCGAGGGGGAAGCGGACGCGGTCTGTGAAGAACTGTATTCCTGTCCGGATATTTCGGAGAGACCCTGGAGGGATGTGGAAACAGAATTCAGAGACCTGGCGGAGAAACTGGAAGCGGAAAAGGAGTGAAGGAAAATATATGAACTCAGAAAATACTACATATACTGTGTGTTTCCCGGAAAGCGGTAAATCTGTAACGGTAAAAGCGGGAACCACCGTCCTTCAGGCGGAGATCGCGGCGGGCATGGTTCCCGACGCGCCCTGCGGCGGACAGGGAAAATGCGGAAAGTGCCGGATCCTGCTGGACGGAAAAGAAGTCCTTGCCTGCCGGACGCAGGTTGAAAAAGACTGCGAGGTACGCCCGGTCCTGGAAGGAAAAAAACACGCGCAGATATTAAATGACGGTCTGTTCCGCAGTGTTGGCTGCGAACCGGGATCCCTGCCGGAAGGGACGGAAGCTCCGGCCCTTGCGGCTGTGGATCTGGGATCTACCACGGTGGTAGCCTATCTCATGGACGGCAGGACAGGAGAACTGTTAAGTACCAAAAGCACGCTGAATCCTCAGCGTCAGTACGGCGCGGATGTGGTCATGCGGTGCAGCTATGTCCTGGAACACGGGCCGGAGGCTCTGAGCAGCTGTATCCGGGAGGCCATAGACCGTCTTCTGGGAGAGGCGGCGGCAGAAGCCGGGCGCAGGAAAGAAGACATCGTCAAGATCATTATGGCAGGGAACGCCTGTATGCATCATCTTTTTCTGGAGCTTCCTGTGGACACGCTGGTGAGGGCGCCCTATGTGCCGAAAGTGAAGGATACGGTAAAGACAGAGGCTTCCGGCTGCGGCATCCATGTGTGCCAGAACGCGCAGCTTATATGGCTTCCCAACATCGGGGGCTTTGTGGGAGCGGATACCACCGCCTGTATGCTGGCGGCGGAATTCGATAAAAGAGAAGAACTTACCCTTATGGTGGATATCGGGACCAACGGAGAGATGGTTCTGGGAAACCGTGAGGGATATACGGTCTGCTCTACCGCGGCGGGCCCTGCCTTCGAGGGGGCGAAGATCACCTGCGGCATGCGGGGGAGCGACGGGGCCATCGATCATGTATATCTGGAAAACAGCGAGGTGAAGTTTCATGTGATCGGAGGCGGTAAGCCTGCCGGGATTTGCGGCTCCGGCCTTCTGGACACGGTGCACTGCCTCCTTCAGACGGGATGGATAAGGGAGGACGGATACATGAAGGAACCCTGGCATTTCTCTGACGAGGTATATCTGTGTCAGAAGGACGTGCGGGAACTGCAGCTGGCGAAGGCGGCTATTGCGGCGGGCGTACAGCTTCTCTGCAGAAAGAGAGGATGCCGCATAGAGGAGATCAGGACGCTTCTTCTGGCGGGAGCTTTCGGCAACTATCTGGATCCGGACAGCGCCTGCGGGATTGGTCTCCTTCCGGAAGCCTTGAGGGACCGCATCGTTCCTGTGGGAAACGCGGCGGGAGCGGGAGCCAGACTGGCGGTTCTCTCGGAAAGGGAATTCGCCCGGGCAGAGGAGATGGCGGCAAAGGCCGGATTCCTGGAACTTGCCACAGAGCCGGATTTTATGGACGTCTATGTGGACGAGATGAGTTATGCCAAGGAGGACTGTTATGGAATATAAGGAACTGGAAAAACTTGCCCTGGATACAGGGTTCAGTTATGCGGCGGAGCTGGACGTATCTACGCTGGAGCTTCGCCAGGAGGTGCGTGATATGTGCGGCGCCAACACCTGCGGTATGTACGGCAGAAACCTTGCCTGTCCTCCGGCCTGCGGAACTCTTGAAGAGTGCCGGAAACAGGTGGAAGGATACGGCCATGGGATCATTGTCCAGACGGCGGGAGATGTGGAGGACAGTATGGATTTTGAAGGTATGGTGGAGACAGAACAGAGGCACAAGAAATATTTTTATGAAATGACAGAAAAGCTTCGGAAAGTCTGCCCGGACGTCCTTCCTCTGGGAAGCGGATGCTGCACGGTCTGCAAAGAGTGCGCCGGTCCCGGGGCGCAGTGCCGGTTCCCGGAGAAAAGAATCTCCTCTCTGGAGGCTTATGGGATCGTGGTCAGCGATCTCTGCAGCCGCAACGGGATGAAATACTATTACGGACCGCAGAAGATCGCTTATACGTCCTGCTTTCTTTTGAAATGATATTTGCGCCTGCTTGTCTCTTCTGCCGGAGGAAGCGGGCGTTTTTTGTACCGGCTGCCGCTTACAGTCCAGGAATATGCGTTTGGATATTTCTGGTGGTTATTTCTGCTCTTCCATATCGATAAGCCGGAAGGAAAGCATCAGATAAAGCAGCTCGTCCGGGTCGGACAGATCAGATTTCAGGTGTTGGCTGATACGGTCCAGGCGGTACAGAAGCGTGCTGCGGTGGATAAAAAGTTCCTGAGCTGTCTTTGTGGCGTTCTGATGGTTTTCCAGATAACAGCGGAGCGTCTGGTAGAGAGGGGACTGGCTGTTTTCTGATTCATATTTTAAACTGAGAAGCTTCTCGTGGCATATCATGTACGCGGGAAGTTTTTTTGTGGTTTGTTCCAGCAGGTAAGGCAGGGCGATATCGTTGAAGCGGTGGATCCAGCGGTGGGGAAACTTGCGGCTTCCAACCTGAAAAGAAAGAGAAGCCTGGACATACTGACGGTGAAAATTAAAATGCCCCAGCATTCGGCGGCTGTATCCGGCATTGAGGAAACTGTCCCGGATAAAACTGGCGAGTTTCTGTTCGATCTCTGATTCCGAGAGCTGACACAGATCCAGATTAATATAGATCACGATATTTCCTTTGTGCTCCAGGGCGCAGGAAGCGGAGACAATATTTTCGATGTAACTTATGATGGAACGGTGAGTCAGGTTTTTGTAATCCAGAAGTTCCGTCTTCAGGAAAATACAGAGATAATAATGGGAGGAGAGCCATCCGTAATCTGTAAGCCTGCGGCTGACTTCCACATAGTCTGCGCTGGAATCTGTCAGAATGGTGTGGAAAATCTGATGGAGCTGATGCCGGACGTCGTGGCTGTCTACAATGTTGGTGGACAGGGCGTGAGAGATAACGCGCGCCAGATATTCCAGAATAAAACCGAAGGTATCGTCCAGAGGCGCTTCCCCTTCTGTATAAAGAAGGCGGTAAAGTGTTCTGTCAAAGCGGCGGATATTGACGCAGAGACTGGGGAGAGCCACGTTGTTTCCGGAATAGTAGAAGTATCCTACACGGTGAAAGGCTTCTTCATATTGAGGATCCTGCTTCAGCGCAAGGATAAGATCTGCGGTTTCATCCGTGGAACCCAGGACAGAATTGGGGAGCTGTCCGAAAGAGAGAACCCGGGACGCGATGATAGTGAAATCCATGCCTATTACCATCATGGGATTGGGGATCACCGGGGCTGTCAGATCCAGGAGCGCCTGGATGGATCCGTTCATCAGCCGGGATTCAAACAGTGCCTGACTCCATTCCTCATATGTTTGGAAAATCTTCTCCGCTGCTTCCATAAGAACAACAGGATCCGCTTCGGGAATTATACAGATGTTAGGAATCTGCGCCGGAATATCCTGATCCGGAAATCTGGTCAGGATCATCATGCTGTGAAGTGGATTTCGGAGAAAATCTTCCGCCGGTTCTGTAGAAATGTAGATGAGGCCGCCGGAAAAAGGCTGTTCCGGTTTGTGATGGACAGCATATTTCAGACAGGGCTCGCTGGTAAACGTTTCCGCGGTCTGAAGGTGGAATTCCTGCTTCAGATGCCATAAAATCAGTTTCGGACTGAGCTGCATATCGTTCTCCTTTGATAAATCTATTGTCGTGTGATCTGAGCTGGTTGTACGGTTAAAAAAGAGCAAGTGTTCAAGTTAGCTGTATGAATCGGGCTGCCGTACGGTTGAAAGAGAGCAAGTGTACAAATTAACCGTATGAATTGGGCTGTTTGTACGGTCGAAAAAGAGTAAGTGTTCAAATTAACCGTATAAATCGGGTTGCTGTACGGTCGAAAAAGAGTAAGTGTTCAAATCAACCGTATAAATCGGGTTGCTGTACGGTCGAAAAAGAGTAAGTGTTCAAATCAACCGTACAAATCGGGCTGCTGTACGGCCGAAAAAGAAAAAGGTTCAAAATAAACCGTACGAAGCATGCCATATATACGGATAAAAAAGAGCAAGTGTTCAAAATAACCGTATAATCCAGATATATGTACGGTTGAAAAGAAGAAACATCCAAATCAACCGTATAAGTACTGCCGGATACAGTATAAAAATCATCTTGTTTCATTTTAACATCCGATCCTTAAAAATACAAGAATAGATATCCTACAAAATGTAGGAAAACACCTTCTCAAAATAGAATATATGTGTAAATAGAAAAACAGTTTTTCCTGTGATAAAATAGGATTATAGCGAAAGTACGGCTTTCCTTTAATTTGTAGAATAAAGGAGGAAACAAAATGATTATTATCGGTGAAAAGATAAATGGATCCATCCCGTCAGTAGCGGAAGCCATCGCCAACAGGGATGCGGAATTTATTAAGAACCGTGCCCGGATGCAGGACGAAGCGGGAGCTACATATATAGACTGCTGTGCTTCTGTTCCGGAAGAAGTGGAAGTTGAGACTCTGAAGTGGATGATCGACTGCATCCAGGAAGCGACAGACCTTCCGATTTCCGTGGACAGCCCCAGCGCGAAGGTCCTGGCGGAAGTTATTCCCTACTGCAAGAAGCCGGGGCTTGTAAACTCTGTATCCGGCGAGGGAGACAAGATGGATGTGATCTTCCCGTTGATTGCGGATACGAAATGGGAAGTGATCTGCCTTCTGTCTGACGACACGGGTATTCCCAAGAATGCGGCCGACAGGCTGAAAGTATTCGACAAAGTGATGGCAAAGGCACAGGAGTACGGTATCGCTCCTTCCAGGATGCATATTGACCCGCTGGTTGAGATGCTCTGCACGTCTGAAAACGGAATCGACACGAACGTGGAAGTGATCAGCACGGTAAGGAAACGTTATCCGGATATCCACATCACGGCGGCGGTGAGCAACATTTCCTTCAACCTTCCGGTAAGGAAGATGATCAACCTGGGCTTCACGGTCCTGGCAATGAACGCGGGACTGGACAGCGCGATCCTCGATCCTACCAACAGGGACATGATGGGCGTGATCTACGCCACAGAGGCGCTGCTGGGCGAGGACGACTACTGCATGGAATATATCGGCGCGTACAGAGAGGGAATCTTCGGGCCGAAGAAATGATCGGGGCTGATGTAGGATTCAGCAGAAAATTCAGGAAAAACACCGGGTTCTCTATGAGGAAGAGACCCGCTGCAAAAGATTTTAAGTGAAAAAGAGGAGGTAGACAAAAATGGCAGGTATTCAGGAAGTTTATGATCTGGTAGTAAAGGGGAAAGCAAAAAAAGTAGGAGCAGCTGTAACGGAAGCGCTTGACGCAGGCTGCGATCCCACAGAGATCCTTAACAAAGGTATGATCGCGGCGATGGATGAGGTTGGAGCCAAATTTAAAAACGGCGAGATCTTCGTTCCGGAGATGCTGGTAGCGGCAAAGGCTATGAAGAACGGCGTAGAACTTCTGAAACCCCATCTGGCATCCGGCGTTGCGGGCGCGGCAGGCAAGGTGATCATCGGCACGGTGGCCGGTGACCTTCATGACATCGGCAAGAACCTGGTTGCCATGATGCTGGAATCCTCAGGATTCGAAGTGATCGACCTTGGCGTGGATGTACCCAAGGAGAAATTCGTGGAAGCATATGAAGCGAATCCGGATACGAAGCTGATCTGCTGTTCCGCTCTTCTGACCACTACCATGAACGCAATGAAAGAAACGGTAGAGCTTCTGAATGGTTCTCCGTTCCGCGGCAATATCAAGGTTATGGTAGGCGGCGCGCCTATCAGCCAGGCATTTGCAGATGAGATCGGGGCAGACGCATATACAGAGGACGCCGCATCCTGCGCACAGAAGGCGAAAGAGCTTGCTGCATAAAACCGGCGGAGTGAAAGGAGGGTTTTTACATGTTAACAGCAAAACAGAATATGATTGAGTGTATCAAGGGAGGAAATCCCGATAGATTTGTAAATCAGTATGAAGCGATCCAGCTTCTGTTCCATCCCTTTATGTTTGCCAGTCCTCTTCTTCAGGAAGGACAGGAGAATGTGAAGAATGCCTGGGGCGTAACCCAGAGTTTCCCCAAGGGAACTCCCGGAGCTTTCCCGGTACATACTCCCGATAAGATCGTGGTAAAGGATATCGAGAACTGGAAAGACTATGTACATGCTCCTTCGCTGGATTTCTCGCAGGAGCAGTGGGATCAGTGCAAGGCGATGTATGACGCTGTAGATACAGACAAGGCGTTCAAGGCAGTATTTGTGGCTCCCGGAATCTTCGAGCAGACACATTATCTCTGCGAGATCGTGAACGCTCTTACCTATTATGTAGAATATGAAGATGAGATGCATGATCTCATTAAATATCTGACAGAGTGGGAACTGAAGCTTGCGGAAGGTATCTGCAGCAATCTTCATCCGGATATGCTTTTCCATCATGATGACTGGGGCAGCCATGACAGCACATTTATGAGCCCGAATATGTTCAATGAATTCCTGCTGGAGCCGTATAAGGAGATCTATAAATATTACAAGGATCATGGGGTGGAATACATTGTTCATCATTCTGACAGCTATGCCGCTACTCTTGTTCCTTCCATGATCGAGATGGGCGTCGATGTATTCCAGGGCTGCATGGAGACCAACCGTGTAGACGAGCTTATTAAAAAATACGGCGACAAGATCAGCTTCATGGGCTGCATCGAGAACGCCGACGTGGACAGAGAAGACTGGACGGACGAAGTATGCGAGAAAGAGGTTCGCAGAGTGTGCGAGACCTACGGCATGAAGCACTTCATCCCCTGCATCGCACAGGGCGGTCCCGGCTCCGTATATCCGGGCGTATATCAGTCGCTGACCAACGCCATTGACAAGGTAAATAAAGAGAAATTCGGTATTGAAGATCCGGATTCCGCACGTATGCCGCTGCAGATCCTGTTCTGATATTACGGATTAAGATTTGTCGGATCCGGAGCCTTTGGGGCTCCGGATCTTTTGGGTTTGACATAGCCGGCAGACAGTGGTAATATAAACACAGTATAATTCCATATAGAACATATGAAGTGCTGGCCGTCCTGCCGGGCGGACAGAAGAGGGAATCAGGTGAGAGTCCTGAACGATCCGGTCACTGTAACAGAGGAGCGATCTCTCGAGGTCCCATTGTACGAAAGATGAGAACTGAATCTGCGGCGCAGAGAGGAATCGTCTGGAATGTATGAGAAGGGGAGAGAAAGCATTGATTCTGAAGTCAGGAAACCTGCTTTGTATGGCGAGGTTGAACTTCCGTGTAAAGTGCAACAGCCGATCCGGGATTTTGTGTCTCCGGTGTGTTGTCTGCTTTTCTGGAAGCAGGCATTTTTTATGGGATTCGCCTGTTCGTATGAATTATACAGACCGCCGCCTGTATCCGCAGCAGGATGAGCGGAGCCTTTTGAGGTTATGATTAAATGGCAGGCGATGCTGCTCCGGTTTATCGTTCTCTCCGCAAATCAGAACGATCATTTTATCTGACTTTCCGGAGCAGAGTCGCGCTCCCCAAAAAGGATGCAACGGCGTACTGCGCCGCTTTTTTTTACAGGAAACATATGGGGCTGATAATTTGCAGGATTTTTATTTGATGGAGGGAAAACATGGAGAAACCGTTTTGGGAAGGTAAAGAGTACTCTTTTTTCAGCCATAAAAAGTGTGAATATTTTCCCTGTCATAAGGGCGCGGATCCTGAGAACTTTAACTGCCTGTTCTGCTACTGTCCGCTGTACGCGCTGGGAGAAAAATGCGGGGGGAATTTCCGTTATACAGAAAACGGGATCAAGGACTGCACGGGCTGCCTGGTTCCCCACAGACGGGAAAATTACGGATATATCACCGGAAAATACAGAGAGCTTGCGCAGATGATGAAAGAACAGCGGGAAAGACGGGGAGCGGCGTCTGATGAAAAATAAAAGGACAGGAGTCGATTTTGGCTAAAAGGCCGGACCGGAGACCGATGAATTGTCTCTGGCCCGGCCTTTTTTATAAACGTTTTCTGCACCTTGTACACTGACGCTACCTTGTTTCAAGGAAAGCCTTCAGTCTGGGGATCTGGTTGTTGAGGATCAGAGTCTCGGGAAACATGGCTTCGTGAACAAACTCGGAAGCGTATGTAAAATCTCCTACGTGACCGGGACCGTGGCTGTCGCTGGAAAGAACAATAGGAAGATCATATTTCTGGCAGCAGCGGAGAATCTCCCGACAGCCGGACTTTGTGTCGCCCCGGTAGCCGTAGGGGGCCAGGGATGCTTCGTTGATCTCAAAGATTACATCCTGTTCCTTCGCGCATCTGGCAAGAATGTCATAGTCTACCGGATAACGGGGATCGTCGCAATGGCCCAGGATCTTTACCTGAGGATGGCGCATGGCGCTGAGATATGCCTGCGTGTTCTGTTCTCTGGTGCCGGCGGGGAAATTCTGGGTGTGCATGCTGACAATGGCGTAGTCCAGAAGATCCAGGAGTTCTTCCTCAAGATCCAGCTTTCCCTCTGTATCCAGAATGTTAAGCTCGGCTCCATACATAACCTCCAGGCCGAAACGCTTCCTGGGAGAGTACGACAGGCTTCTGAAATAGGAAGGGGTTCCCGCGGCGAGAGTGGCGGGGCCGTGGTCTGTGATTCCAAGAAGACGCAGGCCTTTTTTTGATGCTGCTTTCGCCATATCTGAAATTGTGCAGTGGGTGCCGTGCCCGCTGGCAATAGAATGTGTGTGAATATCGGAAATATACATAGGAAACGCCTCCTTTTTTTACTAATTCCAGTATGGCAGGGAAAAACGGGAATGTCAACAGAAAGCAGAGGCTTGTATCCGGAGTGTGTAAATTAATGGTAAAAATTAACAAAAGAACAGGCGAAAATACTCCTCTGCTACTGCATTCTGTTGACATGCCCGGAGGTATCAGGTATAATTCTTTCTATATACATAACAGACAGGAGGCGAAAATATGGACCGTAATTCTGCTCTGACAGGCGATCTTCAGCGTATTATTCAGGAGCAGGTGCCCGGAATGCAGGTTTCGCTGGCGCATATCATTGCGAATCCTGACAAGATACTGTATACCAAGCTGGGGCTGGATCCGGCGGTGGATTATTCCAAATCCGCTATCGGTATCATGACAGTCACACCGGCGGAGACGGCGATCATCATGGCGGACATTGCTATCAAGTCCGCGGGAGTCGATCTGGGGTTTGTGGACAGATTCAGCGGCAGCCTTATCATTACGGGGACTGTTTCTGAGGTGGAAGCTTCCGTCAGCGCGATACTGGGCTATGTCAGCGGGAAACTGGGATTTACCGTATGTCCGGTCACCCGTACATAATTCTTTCCTATGAAGAAAATTGCGCTTATGGGCCGCAGCGAGGCAGGCAAGACAACCCTCACGCAGGCCCTGAAGGGGGAGAAGATCCATTATCACAAGACCCAGTATGTGAATAATTTCGACGTGATCATCGACACCCCGGGTGAATACGCCCAGACGAAGGGATTGGGCCACGCGCTGGCTCTTTATACTTATGAGGCGGATATTGTAGGGTTGCTCTGTTCGGCGACGGAACCCTATTGTCTGTTTCCGCCGTGCTGTACCTGTATGGCCAACCGTGAGGTGATCGGTATAGTGACCAAGATCAATGATCCTGACGCCCATGTGGAGAGATCCGCGTCCTGGCTCCGGCTCGCGGGCTGCAGGAAGATCTTTTTTGTGGATTCCAGGAAACAGGAGGGTATACCGGAGCTTCTGGAATATCTGAGGGAAGACGGAGACGTGCTTCCCTGGGAAGAAGATGCCCCGTCCGGGAACAAAACGAAAAATGACGAATTGTAAAAACAAAACTGAAAAAAGCAAAAAATACATTTTTTGCAGATAAGCCAGAAGAATAATTGTAAAAATCCCGGCAATGTCTGTTGAAAAAATGTATAATTTCGAAAAACAACAAAAACCACATTCTGGAAACAACAAAAACAACATAAAACAACAAGATTTCCTTGACATTCCTGATCGAAAGGAGTAAAATCTCCTTAGAAATAAAAAAGAAACCAAAATGCTTAAGGAGGAAAATGGCATGGTAAACGAATTTGAAATCAAAAAACAGATTTGCGACATCGGCAGAAGGATCTACAACCGCAATATGGTGGCTGCAAACGACGGAAACATTTCCGTAAAGCTCAATGACAATGAGTTCCTCTGCACCCCCACAGGTGTGTCCAAAGGATTCATGACACCTGAGTATATCTGTAAGGTAAACGCAAAAGGTGAAGTGATCCAGGCGAATCCGGGATTCAAACCCTCTTCCGAGATCAAGATGCACATGAGAGTGTATGAGAAACGTCCGGATGTAGGATCTGTCGTACATGCTCATCCCATCTATGCAACATCCTTCGCTATCGCAGGCATTCCGCTGACACAGCCGATCATGCCCGAGGCAGTTATTGCTCTGGGATGCGTACCCATCGCTGAGTACGGCACACCTTCCACAATGGAGATCCCGGACAACCTTGAGAAATACCTTCCGTATTTCGATGCAGTTCTTCTGGAGAACCACGGAGCTCTTACCTGGTCCACAGACCTGAACGCGGCCTACATGAAGATGGAATCTGTTGAGTTCTATGCTCAGCTTCTGTATCAGAGCAAACTTCTGGGCGGCCCGAAGGAATTCGACGAGAAGAACATTGAGAAACTGTACGCTATCCGCCGTAAATTCGGTATGCCCGGCAAACATCCGGCAAATATCTGCCTGAACAAAGACAAACTGAACTGCCATAACTGCGGCGCATGCGCTGGCGAGGACTACAAGCAGTTCCCGGGATATCAGTATGATTTCGTTGGCAAGAACTGCGGCGACAAGAAAGACAACGCTGCTGACGCTGAACTTGTTGCAAACATCACAAAACAGGTTATGGCACAGCTGGGAATGAAATAATTTCCAGTCTGCATACATAAGTTATTTGACGGAATATGAAGGAGGACAATCTCATGCCAATAAGTGAGAGCATGGTACAGGACATTGTACAGGAAGTTATGGCAAAGATGCAGATTGCTGATTCTCCGGCCGGGAAACATGGTATTTTCAAAGATATGAACGACGCGATCGAGGCTGCAAAGAAAGCAGACCAGATCGTCCGGAAGATGTCCATGGACCAGAGAGAAAAAATCATTACATCCATACGTAAGAAGATCAAAGAGAACGCGGAAGTTCTTGCGCGTATGGGCGTTGACGAGACCGGAATGGGTAATGTGGGCGACAAGATCCTGAAACATCACCTTGTTGCAGACAAGACTCCGGGAACAGAGGATATCACTACGACCGCATGGTCAGGCGACAGAGGCCTTACTCTGATCGAGATGGGACCCTTCGGCGTGATCGGCGCGATCACCCCCTGCACCAATCCCAGTGAAACGATCCTCTGCAATACCATCGGTATGCTGGCGGGCGGCAACACTGTAGTGTTCAATCCCCATCCCCAGGCGATCAAGACATCTATTTACGCGATCAATCTTCTGAACGAGGCTTCCCTGGAAGCCGGCGGTCCGGATAACATCGCGGTAACAGTAGAACATCCCACGCTGGAGACCAGCAACATCATGATGAAGCACAAAGATATCCCGCTGATCGCGGCCACAGGCGGCCCGGGCGTTGTTACGGCGGTCCTTTCCTCCGGTAAGAGGGGAATCGGCGCAGGCGCAGGCAATCCGCCGGCAGTTGTGGACGATACCGCGGATATCCGCAAGGCGGCTCAGGATATCGTGAACGGATGTACATTTGACAACAATCTTCCCTGCATCGCAGAGAAGGAGATCGTTGCAGTATCCTCCGTTGTGGATGAACTGATGCACTACCTGATCACAGAGAACGACTGCTATCTTGCTTCCAAAGAGGAACAGGACAAACTGACTTCCGTAGTGCTTCAGGGAGGCAAACTGAACCGTAAATGTGTTGGACGCGACGCGAGAACACTTCTCTCCATGATCGGAGTCAATGCACCGGCCAATATCCGCTGCATCGTATTCGAGGGACCGAAGGAACATCCGCTGATCGCGACGGAGCTTATGATGCCGATCCTCGGCGTTGTAAGAGCGAAGGATTTTGACGACGCTGTTGAGCAGGCTGTATGGCTTGAGCACGGCAACCGCCATTCCGCGCACATCCATTCCAAGAACATTGACAACATTACAAAATACGCTAAGGCAATCGACACAGCCATCCTTGTGAAGAACGCTCCATCCTACGCTGCGCTGGGATTCGGCGGTGAAGGTTACTGTACCTTTACGATTGCAAGCCGTACAGGCGAGGGACTGACAAGCGCGAGCACCTTTACCAAGAGAAGACGCTGCGTTATGTCTGACAGTCTCTGCATTCGCTGATCAGGAGGACATAGACAATGGATATGAACAACATTAATATCGAAGAAATCGTGAAACAGGTTCTCTCCGGAATGACAGGAACCGGCGCATCTGCGTCCGCTCCGGCAGCGGCTCCCGCTCCGGCGGCAGCTCCCGGCGTGATCCCGAAGACCGCAAGAGTTGCGATGATGACAGAGAAGAAGCACTTCGAACTGCAGGAGTATCCCCTTCCGGAAGTTGGAGACGACGATATCCTGGTTAAGGTTGAAGGCTGCGGCGTCTGCGGAACCGATGCTCACGAATACAAAAACGATCCCTTCGGCCTGATCCCGGTAGTTCTGGGACATGAAGGAACCGGCGAGATCGTTGCAATGGGTAAGAACGTCAAGGTCGACACAGCCGGCAAACCGGTAAAAATCGGTGACAAGGTTGTTACCTGTATGATCTTCAAGGATGATCCGGAGATCACAATGTTTGACCTGAACAAGAAGAACGTGGGCGGCGCTGACGTTTACGGACTTCTCCCGGATGACGATGTGAAGTTCAACGGCTGGTTCGCTGACTACATCTTCATCAGAGGCGGCAAATTCGGTTCCACATTCTTCAATGTAAGCGATCTGGATCTGGATTCCCGAATCCTCATCGAGCCCTGCGCGGTTCTTGTACACGCAGTTGAGAGAGCGAAAACAACCGGCATCCTGAAGTTCAACAGCAGAGTTGTGGTTCAGGGATGCGGACCTATCGGTCTTATCTGTATCGCAGTTCTCCGTACCATGGGCGTGGAAAATATCTGCGCGGTAGACGGAAACGAACAGCGCCTTGCATTCGCCAAGAGAATGGGCGCGGATACATCTGTAAACTTTATGAACTATCAGGGAATCGAAGCCCTGACAGACGCTGTCAAAGAGGCACAGGGAGGCCATCTTGCAGATTTTGCGTTCCAGTGCACCGGTAATCCGAAAGCACACGCAAACATCTACAAATTCATCCGCAACGGCGGCGGTCTCTGCGAGCTTGGTTTCTTTATCAACGGCGGCGACGCAACGATCAATCCGCACTTTGATCTGTGCTCCAAAGAGATCAACCTTGTAGGATCCTGGGTATACAACCTGAGAGATTATGCTACAACATTTGATTTCCTTAAGAGAGCCAAGGCAATCGGACTTCCGATGTCTGATCTGATCACTCATAAGTTCCCGCTGGAGGAGATCAACGAAGCGCTTGAAACCAACCTGGCTATGACAGGACTCAAGATCGCGATCGTGAACAAATAATCCGGGAGCAGTAAAGGAGAAGCAAAATGGCAGATGCTGTAGGAATTTTGGAAGTATTCGGGCTGGCTACAGCCTTTGTAGCGGCTGATGCCGGATGCAAGGCGGCGAACGTCCGCCTGGAAGTGTTCGATAAGAATAAACCGGCGAATGCCGACAGCCTGCCAGTACCGCTTCTGGTATGCATTAAGTTCCGGGGCAGTGTAACGGATGTAACGGCAGCCGTTGAAGCCGGAATGGAAGTTGCGGACCGGATGACTGGCGTGGTACAGCATTATGTAATCCCCAATCCCGAGGAGGGAACGAGGAAGATGCTGAAAATAAGCGCTTTGGATAAGGATTAGGAACCTGTCCGAAGCAGATAAAACTTTCTAATTAACAAACATATTCAGGAGGAATGAATCATGGCACAGGAAGCTTTAGGAATGGTGGAAACCAGAGGACTCACTGCAGCAATCGAAGCGGCAGATGCAATGACAAAGGCTGCTGAGGTTACCTTAGTGGGAACAGAGAAGATCGGTTCCGGACTGGTAACTGTAATGGTGCGCGGCGACGTAGGCGCTGTTAAGGCAGCAGTAGAGAGCGGAAGCACAGCAGCTTCCAGACTCGGCGAGCTGGTTGCAACACATGTAATCCCGAGACCCCACAATGATGTGGAGAAGATCCTGCCCTCCATCTAAATAACAGATGAACGCCTCCGCGTGGAGGCTTAAGAGCAGAATCCGGGCGGTAAGGCGCAAATCAGGGAAAAGGAGTTCGCTCATGAACAAGGCATATGGTTTTATAGAGATCACAGGTGTCGTGGCGGCACTGGATGCTCTGGACATTATGTGTAAAACTGCAGACGTTGAGCTGGCGTCCTGGGAACGTAAGCTGGGCGGACGACTGGTAACTCTTATTGTACAGGGTGATGTATCGGCTGTGACGGAGGCAGTTGAGACCGCAGCAGCCAAGGCAATTAAGAAACCGGCGAGTTATGCAGTAATTGCACGGCCACATGAAGAGATCGTTAAGATCGTGGAGCTGAGTGCAAGCCGATGGAAAAAGACGGAGAAGGCGGAAGATAAATAAGAAATGCCCGAACGTCGGAAAAGTAAACAGGGGAACATATCCCCGCTATCAATGATCCATAAGGAGGAAAAATCATGACACAGGAAGCATTAGGAATGGTGGAAACCAGAGGACTTACAGCAGCAATCGAGGCAGCAGACCAGATGTGCAAGGCAGCTAACGTTGTTCTTGTAGGAACAGAAAAGATCGGTTCCGGACTGGTAACAGTAATGGTACGCGGCGACGTAGGCGCTGTTAAATCTGCAGTAGAGAGCGGAAGCACAGCAGCTTCCAGACTCGGCGAGCTGATCGCTACACATGTAATCCCGAGACCGCACACAGACGTTGAGAAAATCCTTCCGGTATTAAAGTAAAGGAAATTTCACAGAGTGAAATTTCCGCCCCAGATTGACTTGGTCAATCTGTTTCCTTCAGGGAAAATACAGAGCGAAACATTAAATACAACGGGAAGCAGGTGTGTTCTTGGAAACGAAAAATATTGAACTGATCACTAAAATGGTTGTTGACGCCATTAATCAGAGTGAAAGCAAAAGCGGAGGCTTCATGGTTCCCATCGGCGTTTCCGCAAGACATATTCACCTGACACAGGAGCACGTAGAGGCTCTGTTCGGACCGGGATATCAGCTGACGAAGAAAAAAGAACTCATGGGCGGACAGTTCGCGTCCAACGAAACTGTCACGATCGTGGGTCTGAAGCTTCGCGCGATCGAGAATGTAAGAATTCTGGGACCGGTCCGCAAGGCTTCCCAGGTAGAGGTATCTGCTACAGATGCCATTAAACTGGGAATGAAGGTTCCGGTTCGTGAATCCGGCGATATCAAAGGCAGCGCGCCCATCGCTATCGTGGGACCGAAAGGAGCCCTTTATCTGAAAGAGGGATGTATCGTGGCAATGCGCCATATCCATATGTCCCCCAAGGATGCTCAGGCTGCAGGCGTGAAGGACGGAGATATCGTTTCCGTTAAGGCTGACAACGAGCGCGGCACGATCTTCAATCACGTGAAGATCCGCGTGGACGACAGCTTCACGCTGGAGATGCACATCGATACTGATGAGGCGAACGCAGCGCAGATTGCCACAGGCAATACAGTTACCATAATCAAATAATATTCCTCCAGTGATAAGCCGGTGGCACACGCCACCGGCATCGGAGGATTATAATGAATTAGTGCGGAGGCTCACATGATTGTAGGCAAAGTAGTTGGAAGCGTGGTTTCCACGCGGAAAAGTGAAAAACTGATCGGACAGAAATTTATGATTGTAGAGCCGGTGCATCATATGAAATCAGAACTCAGCCAGATCGTCGCGATCGATATCATCGGCGCGGGAATCGGCGAATATGTATTGGTGGCACAAGGAAGCGCGGCCCGTATCGGCTGCGGCGAAGAAACAGCACCTATCGATGCGGCCATTGTAGGTATCATCGACGACGGTGCGGGATTGGAGTAACGCCATGGAAATCAAAGAATTACAGAAAATAATGCAGGAGGGCGGCGTAGTCGGCGCCGGAGGCGCCGGATTCCCCACCTATGCAAAGCTTACAGACAAGGCGGACACGATTCTCATGAACTGTGCGGAGTGCGAACCTCTGCTGAAACTGCACAGACAGCTGCTGGAAAAACATGCATATGAGATCATGAAGACATTTCATCTGATCGCGGAGACTGTCGGCGCTTCAGAGGCCATTATCGGCATTAAGAAATCTTATGTGCAGACAGTGAAAGCGCTGCAGCAGCATATCGAGGAATTTCCGGGGATGCGTATACATCTCCTGGATGAAGTATATCCCATGGGCGATGAGGTGGTTCTGATCTATGAGGCTACCGGACGTGTAGTAAGACCTGGCGGACTGCCTATTGAGCAGGGTGTCATCGTATTTAACGTAGAGACTATATATAATGTGTACCGCGCAGTGGAGAAACAGAAGCCTGTTACAGACAAATATATTTCTGTTGTGGCAGAAGTGGATCATCCTGTAACAGTCCGCGTTCCCCTTGGCTGCACACTGGACGAAGTTGTGGAGCAGGCCGGTAACGTTACTGTAAAAGATGCGGTCTATTTCGTGGGAGGCCCCATGATGGGACGCATCGGAAGCGGCTCAGAGCCGGTGACAAAGACAACAAACGCGATCCTTGTCCTTCCGCAGGACCATGTGATCGTAATGAAGAAGCGCAGAACTTCTTCCATAGATTTAAAGAGAGCAGCATCTATCTGCTGCCAGTGTAATACCTGTACGGATCTCTGTCCGAGAAATAATCTTGGACATCCGATCGATCCGGCGCGCTTTATGCGGGCTGCCTCCAACGGAGATTTCAGGGATCTGAATCCCTATCTGGATTCTCATTTCTGCAGCTCCTGCGGTGTGTGCGAGATGTATTCCTGCCCCCAGAGCCTGGCTCCCAGGACACTTCTGGCGGATATGAAGGGCGGACTTCGCAAAGCCGGAGTCAAACCGCCCCAAGGAGTACAGCCGGTACCGGTACAGCCATCCAGGGAATACCGCAAAGTTCCTGAGGAACGCCTGATGGCCCGTCTGGGACTGACAAAATATGACAAGGACGCGCCCATGGACGAGACGCTTGTTCCCGTATCCAAGGTTAAGATCCTGTTAAGCCAGCACATCGGCGCTCCGGCACAGGCAATTGTGAAAGCCGGCGATGAAGTAACAAGAGGCCAGATGATCGCGAAGCCTGCCGACGGACTCAGCGTAGGCATCCACGCAAGCATCTGCGGAAAAGTAACTGAAGTGACAGACCGCTATATCATAATTGCAGCAAAGTAGAAAGGACGTGCAGAAAATGAGTAAAGCAATCGGAATGATTGAATTTAAAACGACTGCCACAGGTATCACAGCAGCGGATACCATGGTAAAGACCTCTGAAGTAGAGATCGTCGAGGCACAGACCGTATGTCCGGGCAAATATATTGCAATTATCACCGGTGACCTGAGCGCGGTGAAAGCGGCTGTAGATGCGGCGGTTACTACTTATGAGGATAAATGTATCGACAGTTTTGTTCTGGGTAATCCCCACGAATCTCTTTTCCCCGCCATGTACGGCACAACACAGGTGGAAGAGATCAGCGCGCTGGGAATCCTGGAGACCTATGACGCGGCTTCCATCATTGAAGCGGCGGATCAGGCTGCCAAGACTGCTATCGTAGATGTGATCGAACTTCGTGTGGCGAAAGGTATGTGCGGTAAATCCTACATGCTCATAACCGGCGAGGTTTCCGCGGTGGAAGCTTCCATTGAGAGATCCAAAGAGCTTGTCGCAGAAAAAGGCATGTATCTGGATTCCTCAGTGATCGCTCATCCGGACAGGAGAATGATCGACACAATCTTATAAAAATGTTCTCAGTAAAGGGGGCAAAATAAATGCTGGCATTAGAGAGACGGAATCTGATCCTCGAAAAACTGCAGACAGAAAAAAGAGTGGTAGTCAGCGAGCTGAGCCAGCTCTATGACGTTTCGGAGGAGACAATACGCCGGGATCTTGACAAGCTGGAAAAAGAAGGCTTTGCCACAAAAAGCTACGGCGGAGCTGTCATCAATGAGAATGTAAGTATCGATTTGCCCTTTAACATTCGTAAAAACCAGAATGTGGCCGGTAAGCAGAAGATGGCTGAGATTGCGGCTTCCATGGTACAGGACGGTGAGCACATCCTTCTGGACGCCAGCACCACGGCAGTGTTTGTCGCCAAGGCGCTGAAAGAAAAGGAAGGCCTTACAGTGATCACCAATTCCATGGAGATCCTCATCGAGCTTTCCGACGTATCCGGCTGGAATATTATCTCCACCGGAGGCGTGATGAAAGAAGGCTATCTTGCCTTTCTGGGCTCAAGGACAGAGGACGCGATCCGATCCTACTATGTGGATAAGGTGTTCTTCTCCTGTAAGGCCCTTGATCCGGAATGGGGGATCATGGAATCCCAGGAAGCATTCGGCTCCACCAAGAAGGCGATGCTTTCATCCGGACGGAGAAAGATCCTGGTTGTAGACAGTACGAAATTTGATCAGACCGCGTTTTCCGTGGCCGGAAAACTGCGGGATGTGGATGTGGTAGTGACTGACAGGAAACCATCCGAAAAATGGCTGGCGCGGTTTACCGACGCCGGCATCGAATGCAGATATCCTGAAAGCTGACCACAGAAAAGGAGCAGATATGAAGACCTTTGAAATGAAGACAGTCATTCATTTTGGAGATAATGCGCTGAACCGTCTGGCGGAGATCCCCTACAAAAGAGTTCTGATCATCACAGATCCTTTTGTGGTTCAGAGCAAAATGATCGATCTCATCACAGCGCCGCTGGAAAGAGGACGGAAAGAATACGATATCTTTCACAATGTGGTTCCGGATGCGCCGGTGGACAAGATCGCAGACGGGGTGAAGAAATTCCTGAGTTATCAGCCGGATGTGATCGTAGCCGTAGGCGGCGGATCCGCTATTGATTCTTCCAAGGCGATCCGCGAGTTCGCGCTGAAGATCAATCATTATGCGGACGTGGGACTGATCGCCATACCCACCACAAGCGGTACGGGATCCGAGGTCACTTCTTTTGCGGTAGTGAACGACACGGATGCGAAGGTAAAATATCCTCTCGTTTCCGACAGTCTGACTGCCGACGAGGCGATCCTGGACGCGGAGCTTGTAAAAAGCGTTCCCCCCGCTATTACGGCGGATACGGGGATGGACGTGTTCACCCACGCGCTGGAATCCTATGTAAGCATTAACCATAATGAATTTTCATCCGCTCTGGCCGAAAAATCCATCGAGATCTGCGGAGTATTTCTTCTGAGAGCCTATCTGGACGGAAACGATATGCACGCCCGCCAGAAAATGCATGTGGCCTCCTGCCTTGCCGGACTTTCCTTTAATACGGCGGGACTGGGAATTACCCACAGTATGGCTCACCAGCTTGGAGCGATGTTCCACATTCCCCACGGAAGGGCAAACGCGATGCTCCTTCCCCACATTGTGGAGTTCAACGCGAACATCAACAAGCACAGCAGAAGCCAGAAGGAATATCTTCCGGCGGTTAAGAGATATGCGAATATCGCGCATATCCTCGGTCTGAGCAATTACAATAAGGTGATGAGCGTACGTTCTCTTGTAAACTGGATCCAGTTTATGCAGAAGGAGATGAACATCCCTCTGACGATACAGGAGATCGGAACTATCACACCGGATGCGTATTTCGCCGCGGTGGACAAGATGGCGGACGCCGCTCTGGCAGACACCTGCACAGAGGCGAACCCCAGAGTTCCCACCAAGGAGGACATCATCAAGATCTACACCAAGCTCTGGTCCTTCTAGGCTGAGAATACGACACAGACTTTTCTGAGAAGGTAGACACTATGAAAAGATCGAAAAGAATCGAGGTTCTGGATCGGCGTCCGGTAAATCTGGACGGCTATATTGACGAATGGCCGGAGATGGGCCTCATCGCCATGAGCAGCCCATACGATCCGAAACCTTCACTGAAAATAGAAAACGGAATTATCGTGGAGCTGGACGGAAAACGGAGAGAAGACTTTGATTTCCTGGATCAGTTCATTGCGGACTACGCGATCCGCGCGGACAGGGCGGAAGCGTCCATGGCGGTCCCCTCTCTGGAGATTGCCAGAAAGATCGTTGATATCAACGTTTCCCGCAAAGAGATTCTGGAGATCATTTCCGGTATCACACCCGCGAAGATGACAGAAGTGATCAATCATCTGAACGTTGTGGAGATGATGATGGGCATGCAGAAGATGCGCGCCCGGAGAGTCCCCGGCAATCAGGCCCACATCACCAATCTGAAGGACGATCCGGTACAGATCGCAGCAGATGCGGCTGAAGGCGCCCTGAGAGGGTTCAGCGAGGAAGAGACTACCATGGGCGTCGCCCGTTACGCGCCTTTCAGCGCGATGGCTCTTCTGATCGGCGCCCAGGCGGGACGTCCCGGTGTTCTGACCCAGTGCTCCGCCGAGGAGGCGACAGAGCTGGAGCTTGGGATCCGCGGACTTACCACATACGCGGAGACGCTTTCTGTCTATGGTACGGAGAAGGTATTTATCGATGGCGACGATACCCCGTATTCCAAAGCGTTCCTGAATTCCGCCTATGCGTCGAGAGGTCTGAAAGTACGTTTCAGTTCCGGTTCCGGTTCAGAGGCTCTCATGGGAAGCAGTGAGAAAAAATCCATGCTTTATCTGGAGTGCCGCTGCCTGTATGTGACGAAAGGCGCCGGAAGCCAGGGAATCCAGAACGGTTCCGTAAGCTGTATCGGTGTGACTGCCAGCGTTCCGTCCGGAATCCGTGAGGTTATGGGAGAGAACCTGGTGGCAGCGCTTCTGGGTCTGGAGTGTGCTTCTTCCAACGACCAGAGCTTCTCCAACTCCGATATGAGAAGAACCGCAAGGACCATGCTGCAGTTCATGCCGGGAACAGATTTCATCTTCTCCGGTTACGCTGCAGAACCCAATTATGACAACATGTTCGCCGGTTCCAATTTTGACGCGGAGGACTTTGACGACTATAACGTTATGCAGAGAGATATGCAGGTAGACGGCGGTCTCCGCCCTGTTACCGAGGAGAATGTGATACGGGTGCGCCGTACGGCGGCAAAAGCCGTGCAGGCTGTATTTAAGTATCTGGGACTTACTCCGGTGACCGACGAGCAGGTGGAAGCTGTTGTTTACGCCCACGGAAGCAAAGATACCCTGAACCGTGACGCGGCGTCTGACCTGATGGCTGCGGACGATATGATGAAACGGGGCATTACAGGCCTGGACGTAGTGAGGGCGCTGGCTGACAGCGGATATACAGAGCTTGCGGAGAATATCCTGAACATGCTGAAACAGAGGGTGATCGGGGATTATATGCAGACCGCGGCGATCCTGGACGATCATTTCCAGGTAATGTCTGGAGTCAATACCCCCAACGACTATATGGGACCGGGAACGGGTTACCGTGTATCCGGAAAACGCTGGGAGGAGATCAAGGCGATTCCTCACAGAATAGATGCAGGAGAATTTTAGGAGGTGTGCCATGGAAGTGAATGAACAACTGATACAGGCCATTACACGGGCAGTGGTGGAGCAGTTGCACAGAAATGGTGCGCAGCCCCAGACAGAAACGAAAAGCATGACCTCCTCTGCGGCAGGAAGTCTTGCAGGCAAAACAAGAATCCGTCCGAAGCGTTCCTATGAGGGCGCTGTGCGGGCGAAACAGGGCACGGATCCAAAAGAAGTGGTGATCGGCGTAGGCGCCGCTTTTCAGACTGAGATCACAAAAACTCTGGGAGGACTTCCCCTGGATGAAGTGATCCGGAACGTGAAGGCGGGCATCGAGGAGGAAGGCATGGTATCCAGAGTGGTAAAAGTGCTCGATACCTCGGACGTGGGATTTATGGCTCTTGAGGCTGCGAAGCTTTCCGGTTCCGGATTCGGGATCGGCATCCAGTCCAAGGGAACCACAGTCATTCATCAGAAGGATCTTTATCCCCTTTCCAACCTGGAACTGTTTCCCCAGGCGCCGTTAATGACGCTGGAGACATACCGGAGAGTTGGGAAAAATGCCGCGAAATACGCAAAAGGAGAAAAAGTTACGCCCATTGAGAGTACCAATGATCCCATGGTACGTGCGAAATTCCAGGTAAAAGCGGCTCTGATGCACATTATTGAGACAGAGCAGCTGGATCCGGACAAGGGCATGATAGAATGGGAGGGTGTGAGATGAGCAACTATCCTTTAGGAAAAAACGAAGCGGACACCATTACCTCCAAGACCGGGAAAAAGCTTTCCCAGATCACGCTGGAAGAAGTACGCAGAGGCAATGTGACGGCCGAGGATATCAAGATATCCCCGGAGATGCTGAGGCGTCAGGGACAGGTGGCAAAAGAGGCCGATAACCCTCAGATGGAAGCGAATTTCGAGAGGGCGGCGGAGCTGTCCAACGTACCTGACGATGTGATCCTTAATATGTATAATAAGCTGCGGCCGAACCGTTCCACCAAGAGGGAACTTGTTCTCATGGCGCAGGAGCTCCTGGAGAAATACCACGCTCCCCACTGTGCGAAACTTGTTCTGGAAGCAGCGGAAGTTTATGAAAAGAGGGGAATTCTTCTTTGAAACTGATTGTCGGAGTAGATATTGGAAATTCCACAACTGAAGTATGTGTGGGAAGTGTGGGCGAGGACGGATCGTTCCGTTTCCTTGCCAGCGCTTCCCGCGTTACTACCGGGACCAAGGGAACACTTCCCAATGTCCACGGGATCCGGGCGGCGCTGGAGGATGCGATGTACAGTATTCATCAGCCGTTAAGCGCCCTTGATCTCGTGCGCCTGAACGAGGCTGCTCCTGTGATCGGCGATACAGCCATGGAGACGATCACGGAGACGATCATTACGGAATCCTCCATGATCGGACACAATCCCTCCACTCCCGCGGGAGCCGGAGAGGCGGTGGGCTATCTTCTTTTTCTGGAAAATATCTGGAAGGGGAAACCCGGCGTGCCCTATATCGTCGTGGCCTCCAGCAAATTTTCCTATGAGGAGACGGCGGCCAGGCTGAACCAGCATATCCCCGAGCTTGACATTAAAGGAGTGATCCTTCAGGCGGACGAGGCGGTGCTTGTGGAGAACCGCCTGAATATACGTATCCCGATCATTGACGAGGTCCGCCATATCAGCCGCGTGCCGGAAGGCAAGCTGGCTGCCATAGAAGTAGCGCTTCCGGGTACAAGCATCCGGATGCTGAGCAATCCTTACGGGATCGCCACACTTCTGGGTCTGAACGCCCAGGAGACCAGGATGGTGACTCCTATTGCCAAAAGCCTGATCGGTAAACGGAGCGCGGTAGTGATCCGGACGCCCAACGGGAATGTCCGGGAAAACATCCTTCCCGCCGGAGAGATTTTTATCCACGGAGAGAGGGAGGAAAAGGTGAATATTGACGCCGGTGCGGATGAGATCATGGATACAATGCGCCGGGCGGGGGAGATCAGAGATATTGACGGACAGCAGAACACCAATGTGGGAAACATGTTCCGCAGGATTCGGACCAGTATGACCGACGTGGCAAGTTCGCAGGATCAGGACGTACGGATCACAGACATTCTTGCTGTGGATACTCTGGCCCCGGTAGAAGTTTCAGGTTCTCTTGCCGGAGAAACCTGTATGGAAAAAGCGGTGGGAATCGCCGCAATGGTAAAAACACAGCATCTTCCCATGCAGAAGATTGCTGAGAAACTGGAAGAGGAACTTCATGTGAAGGCTGTGGTGGCCGGGGTGGAGGCTGTAATGGCTTCCCTCGGAGCAATGACCACGCCGGGAACACAGCTTCCTCTCGCTATCCTGGATATGGGAGGCGGATCCACAGACGCCGCCATCCTGGAACCGGACGGAAGTGTGAGGACCACGCATCAGGCAGGAGCCGGAGAGCTGGTTTCCATGCTGATCCAGACGGAACTTGGACTGGAAAGCCGCGCGGTGGCGGAACAGATCAAGAGATATCCCATGGGAAAAGTGGAGAGCCTGTTTCATATGAGACTGGAGAACGGTTCCATGCGCTTCTTCGAGGAGTCCATCGATCCCCGGTATTACGGGCATGTGGTACTGCTGGCGAAGAACGAGATGATCCGGATAGAGGAAGATATCCCCATGGAGAAGATTCTCGAGGTCCGCAGGGAGGCAAAGCGAAAAGTGTTCGTCCGCAACGCGGTACGCGCCCTTGCTCATGTTGCACCGGATCACGATCTGAAAAAAGTGCCGAATGTAGTTCTTGTGGGAGGCTCTGCGGAGGATTTCGAGATTCCGGAGATGCTCACGGAAGAACTGGCGGAATACCGCATCGTATGCGGCAGAGGAAACATCCGCGGAACAGAGGGCCCCAGAAATGCGGTTGCCACCGGCCTTGTAATGTCATACCTGACCGGGAATTAAGTCAGGAGGATAGACAATGGTTGTAAACAAACCCACGATCAATATCTATACAAGGGAGCCCGATGAAGATCTTCTTCGGGAAATCTGCGCCGGAATCGAGGAAGAGGGAGTCCTTTATGAGATTCACCCGGGTAAGGGTGATCTGGACGATCTTGCCTATGAGGCGGCGAAGGAATCCATGCTGGGTTCCGGGATCGGAATTTTCGGACAGCGGGTCGCCATGCAGATGGCGAGGCTTCCCAAAGGAAAAAATGTATTTGAACTGAATGCGCCGCGGTTCTGGCAGTGCCGGAATATAGGTTCCAACAGCGCCAGAGCGGTGAAAAAAATGCCTTTCAAACCTGTTCACGGACAGGAAGGAAACATGTAGACCTTCAGGAGATAGCCATTATGAACATTTACACAAAAAACGGAGATAAAGGCACCACAAACCTTATCCATACGAAAAATGTCTCCAAGTCAGACGACCGTATCCAGCTTGTGGGAACTATTGACGAGCTGACAAGTCATCTGGGGCTTGTAAAGACCATGCTGGAAGACGCGGATGCCGTTCATATGCTGGAAAGTATTCAGGAACATCTGATTACAGTGATGGCAGGCGTGGCTGATCCTTATAGCAGAGACTACAAAACATCCGATGACAAGACGGAGGTTCTGGAGCAGGAGATCGACAGACTGCAGACACTGTATCAGCAGCCGAAAGAATTTAAGTTTGTTCTCCCGGGTCAGTGCCGTCTTTCGGCGGAGATTGATATTGCCCGTACTGTGGCGCGAAGAGCGGAGCGCGCGCTGGCGCTGGTCAGCGTGAAGTTCGGAGCGGACAACGGGGCAAAGAAATATATGAACCGTCTGGCGGATTATCTCTATGTTCTTGCCAGATACACAGACGCACAGGCGGCGGGCAAAGCAGCGAAACCGGAAGCGGTTCCCGCAGCCGGCGGAAACGGAGCGGGAACAATGGGAGAAACTGAGAACAGTACGGCAAATGAAGCGGTGATCCAGGAAGTCCTGAAGAGGATCGGAATCCAGGGAAGGATCAGTCTGGACAGCGCGAAGAAGCTGATCGAGAAAATCGAAAAAGAGGCAGAACGCAGAGGGAAAAAAGCCGTGATTGCAGTCTGCGGTCCGGACGGGAACCCCATTGCGGTCCATGTGATGGACGGGGCTTTTCTGGTAAGCTTTGACGTGGCTACAAAGAAAGCCTATACGTCAGTGGCTGTCAAGATGTCCACCAAAGAGCTGAGCGCCCTTGCCCAGCCGGGAGGAACTTTCTACGGAGTAGATAAGATGGACGGCGGAAAGATTGTGATCTTTGCCGGCGGCGTCCCTTTGAAAGTGGGAGATACCATTATCGGCGGTCTCGGCGTCAGCGGCGGCACAGGCGAGGAGGACCACAGCCTTGCAGAGTATGGTCTCTCCGTGCTGCATGAAGTTCTGTAGATTTCAGCGGTACAGCGGTAATCATTGAATAAAGTACCTTCAGGGAATCACACCTGCTTATATTTGCAGGAAGTGATTCCCTTTTTATTTTATAGAACCCCTCTTTATATCAGCATGCCTCTAGATTTGGATTTCTAATGGAACAGAAACGTCCCGCGACAGCAAAAAAATGCATAACACCAGGATGCAAAAAGATAAAAAATTCAAGAGTATGAACAAAAATTTCTATAGGATGACAGGGAATAGAATGCTAAGATAGAACCATCAAAAAACCGAAAACAAAAGGAGAGAAGGAGGTTTAAAAAAATGAAAATGAAAAGAAAACTTGCCGTTGCGATGACAATGGCCCTTGCGGGAAGCACGCTGTTCTCTGTCCCAACTCAGGCGGAAGAGAAAACGAAGCTGACACTCTGGCATATCCAGACAGGAACCATGGCGAGCTGTCTGGAAAACAGCGCAAAGCGTTTTATGGAAGAAAATCCCCAGTATGAAGTAGAAGTCGTTCAGATGCAGAACGATTCCTACAAACAGAAATTATCCATGGCCATGAGCGCAGGAGAAACTCCGGATATTTATATCCACTGGGGCGGATCTTCAATGATCGACTACGTAGAAGCAGGCCAGTGCGCGGATCTTACAGAGTTCATGGAGAAAGATAATTACAAAGACCAGTTTGTGGACGCCGGAATTGAGCAGTGTACATATGACGGAAAAATATATGCGATGCCCGTAGAAAATATTTCCGTGGCCGGAATTTTCTACAACAAAGATATATTTGAGGAATATGACCTGGAAGAACCGGAAACTCTCACAGAACTGGAAGCTATCTGCGATAAGCTGGTAGAAGAAGGCATAGCGCCGTTTGCACTGGCAAATGCTACAAAATGGACGGGATCCATGTACTATCAGTATTTTGCAACCAGAAAAGGAGGACTGGAACCCTTCCAGAATGCGGCGGCAGGAACAGGAAGTTTTGAAGATGAAGCTTTTGTTTATGCAGGTGAGAAAATCCAGGAATGGGTTGACAAAGGATATTTCAACGAAGGTTTCAACGGTATGGACGACGACAGCGGACAGGCAAGACAGCTGTTCTATACCGGACAGGCTGCCATGGATCTGATGGGCTCCTGGTTCCCGGGAACTGTGCTTGGAGAGAATCCTGACTTTATCGATCATGTGGGCTTCTTCCCCTTCCCGACATTAGAGGATTCAGAGGTGGATCAGACTCTGTGTGTAGGAACTGTTGGCGACAACCTGTATTCAATTTCCGAAAACTGCGAAGACAAGGAAGGCGCTTTCAAACTGCTCCAGAGCCTTCTGGATGAAGAGGCACAGGTAGAACGTAAAAGCTTTGGTAAGATCGTTCCTCTGAAAAACTTTGAAGCTGAGGATGAACTGACACAGGAAATTCTGGATACTGTAAACGCTGCGGCGGGCATCCAGTTATGGTATGACCAGTATCTTCCGTCAGAAGTTGCAGAAGTGCATAAATCAACCTCTCAGGAAATTTTCGGAAATCTGATCACGCCTGAGGAAGCAAATAAAGAAATGCAGCAGGCAATGCAGGATTATCTTGCGAAAGCTGAATAGTAATAGTCATAACAGAGAAACCACTGCACAGGAAGCACAGCAGGACTGTGTAGTGGTTTCTTTTCGTTAAAGGGGGTAAAAACATGCAGACAGGAAATTCTCTGGTGAAGAAAAGAGAGAAAGAAATCCGAAAAGTATCAGCAGTATTTTTGATTCCGGCCTTACTTTTTATAGCTGTTTTTATTATCTATCCGATCTTTAATTCCTTTCAGACCAGTTTGTATGAGTGGAATGGAATCACTGCAGGAAAGAAATTTATTGCGTTAGACAACTGGAAAGAACTGATCGGGGACAAAACGTTCCGGAAAGCCTTTGGAAATAACCTGATCGTTATGGTTCTTTCGATTGTGATCCAGATGCCCATTGGTATGGCGCTTGCTACTTTTCTGGATCGCCTCGGCAGAAAAGGAACTGTTTTTAAAGTCTTATGGTTTGTTCCCATGCTGATGTCCTCCGTGGCTATCGGATATCTGTTTAAATACGCTCTCGATGCCAATACAGGACTGGTCTCCACTATTTCCCGCATGTTCGGAGGGAAAAATATTGACCTTCTGGGAAATCCGAACACGGCGCTTATTACTATCACAGTTGTAATCTGCTGGCAGTTTATCCCGTTTTATATGGTATATTATATGGCGGCTTACAGCGGTCTGCCGGGAGACGTATATGAAGCGGCGATTATTGACGGAGCCACCAGAAGCCAGTATTTCTGGAAAGTAGCGCTTCCGATGATGAAACCGTCGATCAAGAGCGCGATCATCCTGTCAATGGTTGGTTCTCTGAAATATTTTGATCTGATCTATGTTATGACAGGAGGCGGCCCGGGAGACGCGTCTGAATTGATGGCAACTTATATGTACAGTAACGCGTTTGAATCATACCGTATGGGATATGCGTCCGCGATCGCATCCGGTATGTTTATCCTGATCACTG
>NBJMC04201__coassemble_257_pt1 | contig 58375 bp, 51 predicted proteins | sample NBJMC04201__metabat2_high_PE_014 | metagenome-assembled genome bin NBJMC04201 | reverse complement strand
ACGCGCGGGGATGAATTTCAGGCGTTTTACGGTTTCCTTTGTGACAACCTTGTATTTCGTATTGCAGTCCGGGCAGTAACGGTCTGACCCTGTCAGTTTGTACTCGATGACTTCGGTTGTCTCAAAGGAGGAAAGGTCTTCCTCCTTTTTGCCGGAACGTTTCTTCCTTTTGTAAGAAGACGGATGGACCTCTTCCAGGTCCGGTTCCGGGGCATTGGGGTCCGCTTCCTGCTCTGCCTCGTTAAAAAGATTCATCTGGGTATATCCGTCCGCGTATTTTTCGCTGGAAGCGCCAAAACGTTTTCTCTGGGCAAGGGTCAGACGGTCCGAGAGCATCGCGTTCAGGAATTCCAGTTCCTTTGTTTTCTCTTCCAGGAGCTGGATCCTTGTTTCCTGTTTTTGTAAGGTATCTTTCTGCTTCTGTAAGGCCACTCCCTGTTTCTGATAATGATCCTGCATGATCTTTACCAGCGAGAGCATATCCTCCCTGCTCATCCTGTTCAGTTGTTCCTCTGTAAAGATCGGATCCATCGTACAGCCTCGTCTTTCTGAAATCTCTATAGACAGTTTACCATAAAATGGATATGGTTTCTATCGGAAACCGCCTTCAGGAGTAGAGGAAAATCCGCGTAAATTCAAGGGATTTTCGGCTTTTTGCGAATTGACAGGCAGCGGGATCAGACCACGATCTTCGGGTGGCGTTCTTCAAAAGCTCCGCTGGGATTCAGGGATAATCCATCGCACAGCCAGTGGATCTCTTTGAGTGTCACCTTTTGCAGTTCATCCGGTGTGTCCGGCCAATGGAAGGAATCCCGGTCCAGCCGTTTCATCAGGATCCAGAATCCGGATCCGTCCCACTGGAGGATTTTGATCAATGTGCGTCTGCGATTGCAGAACGCGAACATACAGCGGGAGTACGGGTCGAGATGGAATTTCAATTTGATGATTGCAGCCAGACCAGTGTAGCTCTTGCGCAGATCGGTAACCCCGCACGCCAGATAGACCGCTGTGCTTCCGGAAAAATCAAGCATAAGTCTTCAAAGCCTGCAGAAGCGCAGCCATCAGCCCGGAAGGGCAGTCTGCCCCAACTTCAATCCGGATATTTTCCGGAAGAAGGATTGTTATGGGGGAGCTCCCCGCAGGGGAATTGAACGGCAGCTCCTGTTCCGTAGGCAGCTTTGCAAACACAGGAGCAGCAATACATTCCGTTTCCGGAACCTCTGGTTGGATTTTTCGGATCCAATAGCCCAGGGTAGACTGGGGGATCGCATTCTGCTGACACCAGTCCTTGCGGGATAGACCGCTTTCCTGGAACGCATGGATCCGACCAGCCCAAAGATCCGCTTTTGAGATTACATTGTCATTCATATCTATTAGTATCACCTCCGTCGTTTGAGACTATCTTATCAAACGCAGAGATGAATTTGAAGGTACGGATGATTACCTACTTACTTTTTATTTTCACCAGTGACTATGCCATATGAATCACATGGTATACATGGAATACCAATAAAGCTACATATTGAAGGAACAAGCGGCATGGAAGATAGTAGTGTACTTCCGCAATTTAAGTTTACTACAAAATCTATTTTAGGCAGAGTATTGGAAATTGCTTTTTCCACAAATGTCCTTACATCCAGGATTAATGGTATACAGTGAAGTTGCTGCACGGCAAGTAGCCATGGGGCAATAATATCACTTTCCCATACATGATAGTGTTCAAAACCAATAGCCTCTTCACCTTCAAAAATATAGACAATTGCAATCGTTTTTCTTTTTGCTTTTTCATAAAAATTATCTGATTTCATAAATATGAATATTCCCCCATATCTTCGTTACAAAATCTTTTTATAGATAATTAAGTATTATCCAGCCTATATATTACTTACAGTATAGCAGATTCCACCATATTTTTCCATTTTTAAAATTAAATTTTATTATTAACCCAGATTGCAATATTCCATTTCATATTACGGCATACAAAAAAAACCGCCACTGCTGCCGGCCAATCCTCTGCGCCATTTCCATCTTTATATCATTATGCTGCTATTTTAATCACCATCTTATTCCTTGGATGTTTCGTCCTTAAAATGTCTGCCTGCTTTCTCGCTGCCACATGAATATAGATCTGCGTTGTCCTGATCGAGCTGTGTCCGAGTATACGCTGCAGACAGCTAATGTCTACGTCCTCCTCAATCAGATATGTAGCAAAAGAGTGCCGGAACATATGCGGGGTAATATTCCGTTCAATCCCTGCCTGTCTGGCATATTTCTTAATCATTCCTCGAATTGACTGCTCTGTGAACCGCTGATTCCTCTGGTTGATAAAGAAATAGCCGCAGGCTTTGATTTCCTTTTCATTGTCAGCATAGTATTTCTTGAGAAGATTAAGTACCTCCGGCTCTCCGATCTGTATATAGCGTTCTTTTGCTCCTTTCCCCATAATTCGTATCAAGCCTGAATTCAGATCGACACAATCTGCTTTCAGATTGGAAATCTCAGATACGCGCGCACCTGTTGCGAAGAGCATCTCGACAACCGCCTGATCCCTTCTCCTGCGTTTTACCTCTTTATCTGAAAGATCCGACGGATAAGCATACATAAAATTCAGAAGACGTTCAATTTCTTCCCTTGGTATAATTCTCGGAAGTATAATGTCCTCCTTGAATTTTACCTTTACTTTTCGGAAAGGATTTTCTCCAATTCTCTCCTCCTCTTCCAAAAAATTATAATACGCGCGAATCGAGGCAATTTTCCTTTTAATCGTTTTCTGTTTATACTTTTTATGCAGATCTGTTATGAATTGATCGATTTCCACTTTTCCCGGATCATCACAGGAAACAGCATCAAAATATTGTTTTAAATCAATCCGGTATGCCTTCAGTGTTTTTTCATCCAGTTCCTTGCGGTATTTACAGTATTCAAGGTAATAGTCCACCTGTTCTTTTGCGGTCATGCTTTTTTCCTCCTCAATAAACAATCTAAGAACAGTTTAGCATATCCGCATCACATACCGATGCTATAGCATATTGAATTTGAAAATTAGGCTGCTTACAAATTATTTCCAGGAATCCCTTAATCGTTCAAAGGATTCTTGAAACTCTTTTTTTCGTTCCTCTAGCTCCTGTTTTTTTACCTCAGGCATCCTATCAAAAAGCTGATTGTCCGTCAGGTCTTCCAGCCCCAGCTCCACCTGGAAGGAATCCAGATAGTACCTTTCTGCTTCCTCCAATAACCATTCAAATAACTCCGGAGCGCTTTCAAAATATTCCTGCAGATCAAACCCTTCCCCTGGTTTAAACCACCGGAGTACAACAAATCCATATGGATATGCGTCCACTCCGCACGTTTCTCCTTCTTCCTCAAAATACTCTCGAAAAATGTCCCAGACCTGCCTGCAATGCTCACATTCCATTTTTGATACATATTCTCTCATACTATTTTGCTCCTTTCACAAACCGGCTTTTGACGCAATTCACATCTGGACTGCGTAAAAACAGAATGTCTGATTTTGTCGAAAAAAAAGGGGAACAGCCCCAATTTAGCTGCTCCCGCTTTACCTTCAGTTTATAAAATTTTCATAGAAATTGCGTACTTTTCGCCGAAGGGAATTTTTTTTAATCTGACGCAATTCGGTACGTAATTTTGACGCAAAACCCTGTGCAAAAATACACGATTTTCTGTAAGTCTGACGCAGTTACGCAACTTCGGATTTTTCTCGGAAATTTTTGAAAAACCCAGTAAAATCAAGGCTTTCGCGCCTTTCAAACCGGAACTTCGCCGATGTACTTACATTCCCATCTGTTTTGCTACTTCATCAGCGAAGTTCTCTTCCTTCTTCTGGATTCCTTCGCCTGTCTCGTAACGGGTAAAGCCTTTGATGGTGATGTTCGCATCGTTAGCCTTTGCAACCTGAGCCACATAAGCGCCAACGGACTGCTTGCCGTCCTCAGCCTTTACATATACCTGGTCAAGCAGGCAGATCTCTTTCAGCTCTTTTTTGATACGTCCGGTAACGATACCCTGGATAACCTTCTCCGGCTTCTGGGATTCTTTCGGATCGTTCATGATCTGAGCCATAAGGATTTCTTTCTCATGTGCGATGTAGTTCTCGTCAACTTCGCTGTCGCTTGTGTACTGCGGTTTCAGAGCTGCTACCTGCATGGCAACGTTCTTAGCCATCTCTTTGATCTCGTCGTTTACAACGTCTGTCTCAACGTCAACAAGAACGCCGATCTTTCCACCCATATGTGTGTAGGAAGCGATAAATCCGTTCTCTTCCTTCATCTGAGCGAATCTTCTGATGTTCATGTTCTCGCCGATAACAGCGATCTGAGCTGCAAGTGCTTCTTTCACACTCTTGGTGGTATCCAGCGCCCACGGCTCAGCCAGGAACGCGTCGATATCAGCTGCTGTGGTTGTCAGCGCCTGTGCCGCAACGTCAGCCACATAGCTCTGGAATTTCTCATTCTTGGCAACGAAGTCTGTCTCTGCGTTAACTTCAACAACAACCGCGCTCTTAGCGTCGTCCGCAACAAGAGTCTTGCAAAGACCCTCGGCTGCAACACGGCTGGCTTTCTTCTGAGCTGTTGCCAGACCTTTTTCACGAAGGAACTCTACTGCCTTGTCCATATCGCCTTCTGTGGCTGTAAGAGCTTTCTTGCAGTCCATCATTCCGGCGCCGGTCATTTCTCTTAATTCTTTTACCTGTGCTGCTGTAATAGCCATTTTCATTTTCCTCCTGAATAATCGAAATAATTACTCTTCCTCAGCTGCTGCTTCCTCAGCAAACTCTTCGGATTCTGCTTCGATCTCGCCGTCAGCGTCTGCCGCGCCCTGGTTTGCCTCGATAACAGCGTCTGCCATCTTGGAAACGATCAGCTTAACGGCACGGATAGCGTCGTCGTTGCCCGGGATCACATAATCCAGTTCTTCCGGATCGCAGTTGGTATCGCAGATACCGATCAGCGGGATTCCCAGTGTATGAGCTTCCTGTACGCAGATTCTTTCTTTCTTCGGGTCAACTACAAAGATCGCATCCGGAAGACGCTTCATCTCTTTGATACCGCCAAGGTTCTTCTGCAGCTTGGACAGCTCTTTTCTTAACTCAATAACTTCTTTCTTCGGAAGCACATCAAATGTTCCGTCAGCTTCCATAGCCTCGATCTCTTTCAGTCTTGCGATACGGCTCTGGATTGTCTTGAAGTTGGTAAGCATACCGCCCAGCCATCTCTCGTTTACGTAGAACTGTCCGCAGCGCTCTGCCTCAGTCTTGATAGCGTCCTGAGCCTGTTTCTTGGTTCCTACGAAAAGGATGTTTCCGCCGTTGGCGATGATGTCTGCAACTGCGTTGTATGCGTCGTCAACCATTCCTACAGACTGCTGAAGATCGATGATATAGATACCATTTCTCTCTGTGTAGATGTAGGGAGCCATTTTGGGGTTCCATCTTCTTGTCTGATGTCCGAAATGAACACCTGCTTCCAAAAGCTGTTTCATTGAAATTACACTCATGTTTCTGTCTCCTTTTTGGTTAAATTCTTCCGCGCAGATCATGTTCTATCCGGACCCGGCCTGTTCTGTCCGGGCACCTTCCATAAGAATCTCTGCGCGTGTTTATTATTCCGGAAAGTTCTCTCCGGCCTGCAACTTCTGAATTATAGCATAGAAAAACCCTCCGTGTAAAGAGGGTTTTCACATTTTATCGGCAATCTTTACCTGTATTTTACGGTTCCGCGCTTATTTCTTCCCCGCCTGCTTCAGTTCCGTCACTTCCTGTTCCGTCAGAGGACGGCATTCGCCTTTTTTCAGATCCTCCGGAAGTGTGAGCGGCCCCATGGAAACACGCTTCAGATAGATGACCGGTTTCCCCACAGCCTCCATCATACGCTTTACCTGGTGAAATTTCCCCTCGCAGATGGAAAGCAGAAGTTCTGTACAGCCCGGCCCGGGGTCTCCACCGTCTCCGCCGGTCCGTTTCAGGATCTCAGCCCTGGCTGGAAGCGTCGGCTTCTCTTCACCGATATCCACGCCCTGTTCCAGCCGGATCCTGTCATCTTCGGTTACGATCCCCTCCGCGCGCAGGAAATAGGTCTTCTCCACGTGGCGGGCGGGAGCAAGAAGCTCGTGCGCCAGCATCCCGTCATTCGTGATCAGAAGCAGGCCTTCTGTATCCTTATCCAGTCTCCCCACTGGAAAAAGGCCTCTGCGGCCGGAAGGGACATAGTCCATAACGGTCCTGTCATTCCTGTCTTCTGTGGCGCTGACGCATCCCGCCGGTTTATGAAGAAGGTAATAGACAAATTCCGGTTCCGCCTCAACCCGCTCTCCTTTGAGAAGAACAGAATCCCTCTCCGGATCGATCTTCTGTTCCGGCTTTTTTACTGTCATGTCATTGACCTGTACCAGGCCTTTCTGAATATATTTCTTTACTTCGCTTCTGGTCCCTCTGCCGCTGTCTGCCAGAAACTTATCAAGCCGCACTGCTTTACTCATGTTCTCCCCCTGTCCTTTTCAGGTTCTCATTTCCTGCTTCCGCTGGAAATATGCGGTTCCCGCGATCATGATACACAAAAGCGTCACATAGATCAGCAGTATCCAGGAAAGATTTCTCTCCAGAAGCCATGGCGCCGCCTCCGTAAATACCAGCGACCAGATATTGGCAGCCATATGAAGCAGGGCGCTGGCCCAGATGCTTCCTGTGATCTCCAGAAAATACGCGAACACAGCGCCCAGAATGCCCGCATATACCGCCTGTATGAGATTCATATGGTAAATTCCGAAAAAAGCGGCGGATATCAGGATCGCCGCGCCTGTTCTCACATAATCCCGAAGCCGCAGGTAGATCAGCCACCGGAATACCGCTTCCTCTGCAATGGGAGCGACGATTCCCATCCAGAAAATCATGGTCAGGATATTTTTCCCAAAGGTGATCTGATCCATGGTTTGCTGATACTGCTGATAGTTGAGGACATTCTGGAACAGCCCTACCAGGATATTGGCGAACTGTGAGAATCCAAGTCCCATCAGAAAGAGCAGGAGCCCCTCTCCCGGAGAAAGACGCCTGACTTTCTTCACCGGCAGCAATCCGCCGAAAACGCGGGCGCGTCTGTCCCTGCTGTACAGATACGCGCAGGGGATCAGCACAAGAAGCCCCGTAAGTCCGGTAAGCATGAGCACCTGGCTCTGATAATCCTCATAAGTTCCTCCCGACGCCAGCAGATAGTTCACGGCCGAATACGCCACAATCTGACTGATCAGGAAATGTATCCCGCAGGGATATATCACCCTCCACACCCTGTACAAAAGAGATTGTCTGCGCAGAGGGGTCAGGCGAAAAAATCAAGGACTCCGTCAGCGGAATCCGCGGTCTTTAAAGCGCCGGCCGTTGTCAGTTCCTCTTCTGATCCGTAGCCGTAGGTCACTCCCACGCATTTCATCCCGCAGGCTGCCGCTCCCAGTACGTCGTGCTCTCTGTCGCCGATCATTACTGCTTCTCCTGCATGTCCTGACAGGCCCAGCCTCCGGAGCGTCTCTTCGATAACTTCGGCCTTGCCTGTGCGGGCGCCGTTCATCTCGCTCCCTACGATCACTTCAAAATAATCTGTGAGATGAAAATGATCCAGCACCTTCTTCACGAAATATTCCGGTTTGGAAGAAGCTACGGCAAGACGGTAGCCTTTGTTTTTCAGTACATTCAGCATGTTTTCCACGCCGGGATACACCTGATTCTCAAAAATCCCCGTATCCGCATACCGTTCCCGATAATATTCCACAGCCTTTCTTGCTGTTTCTTCATCAAGATCCGCGTATTTCATAAACTGATCCAGAAGAGGCGGACCTACGAACACTTTAAGCTTCTCCAGGTCGCTCTCCGGTTTCCCGATCTTCTCCAGCGCGTACTGCACGGATTTCGTGATACCCTCGCCGGATTCTGTGAGGGTTCCGTCCAGATCAAATAAGATTGCTTTATACATAAATCCCTCCGGTTTATCTATAAATTTCCCCTTCGCGGCAGACTCTCCGTTCCCTTCCGGATTCAGTTATTCTCCGCCGCCGGGCTGTTACCGGTTAGTATAACACGGTTCCCTCCTTCCGTCCATGGATATTCCGTGAACACTGCCAGTTCCACATGATTTCTGTTTTCCCGGGAACAGGTCCGTATCACGATCCTGCCGTTCTTCCTCTCCCAGTCTGCTTCCAGACCGTTTACCCGGAGAGATAATATCTCCGGTTCTTTTATGAAACGAAAAACCAGATAAAGTTCTTCGGCAGCCTCTGTTTCGCCTTTCCAGTACATCAGTCTCCCGGGCCGGACGGCGGATCGCGAAAGATCCGAAGATTCATTCACATCTGCTGCAGGGGAAGGCTCAGGAGACGGAGAGCTGGACGATTCGGGCGTCAGTGTCGGCGTTGGATCCGGCTCCGGCGTCGGTGACGAAGCCGGTTCAGGGGACAGTGTCAGGATGGAAGATGGTTCAGGTACTGACGTCAGAGAAGCGTCAGATGGTTCCGCCGCAGTTGGGAACGCGGAATTCCACGATTCCTGATTATCCTGTTGTCCCGCGCCGCCTCCGTCTCCCGGCGGGGACTGAATGTTCCCGTTTCCATCTGATCCTGTCTGACTGCTCCAGCCTCCTTCCACTCCGGACTGAATGTTCCCGTTTCCTCCTGATCCTGCCTGGCTGCTCCAGGCTCCTCCTGATCCTGTCTGGCTGCCCTGGCTTCCTTCCGGCCCGGTCCATCCGGACAGTTTCCCTTCTGGTTCCGCTGTGTCTCCTCCCGATCCCGGCGTGTCGTCTCCCGATTCCGGCGTGTTTCCTCCCGCCGTCTCCCCGGAGAGAAGTTCCTGGTCCCATCCGGGAGGCGTCTCTGTATATCCGCCCGTACCTATTTCCACATCAAATCCTCCCAGTTCCACAGCCAGCAGCATACAGACAGAAAGGATTATTTCTGCAAATCTTCCGCTCATCTTTCCTGCCCCTTCCTTTCCTCTGTATTCAACCGGCAGACTCCGGCCTCTGCAAACACTATGTTCTCTTCCGCCAGCCGGTTTCTTGCTATCATAAGCCTGATCCGTTCCTGGGACTGTCTGTCTTTATATTCTTTTTCCAGTCTCGCAAGGGAATCCTCGATAATACGGATCATCTCTTCTCTCACTCCGACGCCTCCGCTCCGGAAAGGCATGGAATAATACCAGGCAGTCACCGGAGACAGCGCCTGATCAAGCTCTGGCAGAGGGACCGGATTTCCCGGCCGTTCCTGAAATTTCATGGAAACAGCGATAAAAAGCAGAAGAGCCCCCATGGCCGGGATCAGAATATTCCAGAGTTTTACGGTCAGAGGCCGGAGAGCGTTCAGCGCCTGTTCCGCCTCCGAAGCGTTTTTCCAGCGTTTCTCCGGCTGTCTTCTGCAGCACTTTCCGATAAATCTTCTCAGTCCGGGATACTGGATAAAATACCGGAATTTCTTTTTGCCGCACAGCGCTTCCAGCGTTCTTCCCAGTGTGTAAATATCGCTGGCGGAGCCGATCTGTCCCTGATACTGCTCCGGCGAAGCGTACCCCTTCGTACCCGAACAGTCCTGATACTGCCTTTCATATCCCAGAACCGCGCTGCCGAAATCTACCAGATACAGTTCCCCCTCTTCCGTCATCATCAGATTGTCCGGTTTCAGATCTCCGTAATAGACCGCCGGTTTCCTGGAATGTAGATAACCGAAGATCTGAAGCACTTTACGGCCGGTCTCTATGATCTCTTCCGCCGTAAATATCCTCCCATCCTCCAGATACTGCCTGAGCGATTTCCCACGGATATATTCCATCACCAGATAGCAGTGATCTCCCTGCTCCGTGTAATCTGTCATTGCAGGCAGAAACGGATGATCCAGAAGACGGAGAAGTTTCGCTTCTCTTTTTCTGTTCAGCGGAAGTTCCTTTACCGCCCGGTAAACGCCCAGTTCCAGATCTCTGCCAAGATACATGGAACCTTCTCCGCCTTTTCCGATCCGGCTGACGATACAGTAACGGCCTTTTAAAATTATTCCTGTCAGACTGATAAAACCGCCTCCCTGTGAAATTTGATTTTATAAATGGGATTAATGCCGGAAGAATCCCGGCTGAAGAATTAACTGATAAGATAAAAAGATTATATCACACTGTGAGCCGTCTGTTTCTGAAATTTTTATAAACTGTTTTTCATACGCCGGATCTCCGTTCCTCCATAGATAAAGGGCAGCCTGTCCTCTGACAGAACTGCCCCGTTTTCTCTTACATCCTCTCCGGTGCGGAGAATCCCAGAAGATCGATGGCCGTCTCCAGAATATTCCTTGTCAGTTCCAGAAGACTGAGGAAGGATTTCTTCTGTGCGGCGTTCTCCTCGCCAAGGATCCTGGTCTCGTGATAAAAACTGTTAAAGGCGTTGGACACCTCATAGATATAAGCGCAGATCTTATGAGGCGCTTTCTCTTCGTAAGCGTTCTCCACAGTGCTTCCGAACTTCGTAAGCTCCAGCATGAGATTCTTCTCGCTGTCGTTCATCGGCGCCAGAAGCTGCGCGTTCTCCATTGTTCCGCCCTCTTCTCTGTAACGGTTCAGGATGGATTTGATCCTGACAATAGTATAGAGAATATACGGACCTGTATTTCCCTCGAAAGAAGTAAAGCGGTCGATATCAAAAACATAATCCTTGGTGGCCTGATTGGACAGGTCTCCGTACTTGATGGCGGAAAGACCCACGATCTTAGCCGTCTCTTCCGCATCCTTATCTCTTACGCTTCTGTTCTCCACGATCTTGCGGTACATTTCTTCGTTGATGTCCGCGATCAGTGTTTCCAGACGCATAACGCCGCCCTCTCTCGTCTTGAAAGGCTTGCCGTCTTTGCCGTTCATGGTTCCGAATCCCAGGAAGGAAAGCTTCGTGTCCTTTTCCACCAGACCGGTCTTCCGCGCGCAGCGGAATACCTGGATGAAATGGAGTTCCTGGCGCTTATCCACCACATAGAGGATCTCGTCAGGATGATAAAGCTTCATCCGCTCTACAATAGTAGCGAGGTCCGTAGTCGTGTACAGGGAAGCCCCGTCTGATTTAAGAAGCATACAGGGCGGGATCTCCTTGGTGTCCGTCTCTTCTTTTACATCCACCACCAGAGCGCCCTGATCCTCATAGGCGTATCCCTGATCCTTCATAGCCTGCACCATGTCCGGGATATAAGGCTGGGCGTCGGATTCTTTTTTCCACAGGTCAAAGGAAACTTTCAGATTGTCATAATTCCGCTTCAGGTCGGTAACGGAAACCTGCATGATGTGATTCCAGAGCGCCGTATAACCCGGTTTCCCCTGCTGAAGAAGGTGAGTCGCCTCCAGAGCCTCGTTGCGGTACTCCTCATCCTCTTTGGATTTCGCGCTGGCGCAGGGATAGATTTCCTCCAGTTCGCCGATGGTAAACGGAGCCTCGGAAGGATATTCGCCCTGATAGCTGTCGTCAAAATATACAAGCTCCGGTTTCCTGTGTTTCAGTTCTGTGATGATCAGACCCATCTGAAGGCCCCAGTCGCCCAGATGCACGTCACCGATCACTTTGTCTCCCACATATCTTCCGATACGTTTGATGCTCTCGCCGATAATAGCGGAGCGCAGATGACCTACGTGAAGAGGCTTCGCCACATTCGGACCGCCGTAATCGATGATCACCGTTTTGGGATTCTCCGCCTCATTCACGGAAAACTTCGGATCCTCTCCCATCTCTTTCAGGTAGGAGGCCAGAAATTCCCCTTTCACATTGAGATTGATAAAACCGGGTTTCACCACTTCCACTTTGGAAAACACGGAACTCTCGCCCAGATTCGCCACAACATCCTCAGCGATCATGAACGGAGCTTTTTTATATGCTTTCGCTCCCGCCATGGCCCCGTTGCACTGAAACTCGCAGAGGTCCGGACGGTTTGATACTGTCACGCGGCCGTACTCGGGCGCGTATCCGGCCTTTTCAAAGGCAGAGGACAATTCCTCTGCCATAATTTCCATAAACTTTTTCATGTTCTGTCACACCTCGTATCTATATTCTTGTCCATTTTCAGACTGTAACTTTCTTCGCGCAGGTAACCGCCAGCGCTCCGTGCCCGATATGGCAGGCCACGCTTAAGGAAAGAGGATCCATGTGGATATCGAAGCCCGGAAAAGCCGCTTCCACTTCTTTCTTAAATTCCTCCGCCTCTTCCAGATTTCCGGTATACGCCATGTCCAGGCGCATCTCTCCAGACTGCACGTACTTCGCGAAGCGTTTCTCAAGATCCTCCTGTATCGCTTTGATGATCACACGTTTCGCCTGTTTCTTGCCTCTGACCTTGGCATAGGCGTCCAGCTTGCCTCCCTGGATCTGGAGTACCGGCTTTAAGTTGAGCACTGTGCCGATCGCCGCTGCGGCAGGCGTGATCCTTCCGCCTTTTTTCAGATATTTCAGGGTTTCCAGTGTGATATAGATACTGGATTCCAGTTTTTCTTTTTCCAGGATCTCCTTGATCTCCGCCGCGCTGCGTCCTGCCTTCACAAGCTCGAGAGCGTCCAGAACGGATCGTCTCAGCGTCACGGATATTCTCTGGTTATCCACCACCTGTACCTTTCCGCCATAATCTCTTGCAAGCCCCATCGCAGTTTCGCAGGAAGCGCTCAGTCCGCTGGACATGGGAATATGCACAACTTCATCATATTCTTCCAGGAGATTATCCCACAGTCCACAGACTTCAGCCGGGCTTGGCTGTGAAGTGGAAATGGTTTCATCCTGTATCAGTCGTTTATAAAACTCCTCCTGGCTGAGAGTGATTCCTTCCAGGTACATTACATCATTAATATAAAAGGGCATGGGAAGAACATAAACTCCCAGTTCCCGGCCCTGCTCCTGTGTGATACCGCTGTTGCTGTCCGTTACAATCGCAATTTTTCCCATACTTATTCTCCTTAGAATTCAAGACTCACTGCCTGTAGTGTAACACATTTTTGCCAGTATCACAATTGTGAAAATCAAACATTCTTAAATAATAATTTCAGGTTTTCTTCCACAAAAAAGAAAGAACAAATGCTGTTATGGAATAAAAAACAGATATGATGCCGGACATGATATTTTCGGTCTGCAGAACTGATTTGGGAAACATCAGGTACAGCTTCATCCTTTCTGCTTCTGTCTTAAATTTCTCCTGCCAGAAAGCAAAATCCGACCACTTCCCGGGGATCCAATCGCCCGGGATCCTCACGTTTCTCCACAAAAACACCACCACAGTCCCCGCCAGCAGAAATCCGGCCGCCGTCCACAGCCAGTACGAGGCGTTTTGGAATCCATACTTTTTTCGTTCTGACACCATCGCCTTAAAAAGACAGACGAAAATCATACCGGGCAGAAGCATCAGCGCCGCGGATACCGGCGCTTTCAGAAAACCGCCGTCTGTCAGGACCCCTGTAAGTCCGTATTTTATCATAAACTGCCGGGCGTTGTTTTCTCTGCTGTTTCCCGTAACCTCCAGGAAAACTCTGGTACATGTGTTTTCTCTCTCCTCTGGATGAAAAAGTATCATCTGCTGTTTCCAGGGAATGACTTTCCTGACCGTATATTCCCTGCCGTCGAAACTGAGCGGCCTGCCTTCCCCTTCCGTTGTCCCGAAAAGATCCAGAGCCGTTTTTTCATCGATCACACAGCCTGTCCTGTCTTCTTGAGAAAAACCGTTCAGCCGGCTGTCATAAAGCGCCGCGCTGCCATACAGCCCGCCTGCGGGAGCCTGCGACGTTCTTCCGTACTGTGTATCGATCAGCTCTTTCAGGCCGGCATCCTGATAGAAACATATCCCGGATGGATTTTCCGACCCGGCTTCTGTTTCCAGGATTTCCTCCGCTTTCCGGCCGTCCGGACAGACGCCTGACAGAAATATGGAGACCGAAGGCTCCTCTCTGATATCTGTCCAGGCCAGTATGCTGTTCCAGTATAAAAAAATTATAACAATTCCGAGAACCGGACGTTTCCACCCGCCCCGCGCAAACATCCGCATCCTCCCGGTCATGAATCTCTCAGCCTTACGCGGCTGCCGTCTTCAATCTCCCTGTCTGAACCTGTGATCACTTTCTGATCCGCCGACAACGTCCCTTCCTGAAGGGCCGCCCTGGTTTCGTTCTGTTCCTTTACAGTCACATCCACCTTCCGGGCTGTCTGCACTTCCCCCAGCGCCGTATCTTCCTTATCAAGGACAAACACGTACTGCTGCCCCGGATTCCCGTAAAGAGCAGAAAGAGGCACACAGCATGTATAGGGGCCGTTTTCTTTCTTTACCGTGAAGTCCACATTCTCTCCCACCGCAAAGTCCCCCTCCGGTACGGATACCGTAATAATGAAACTCCCCGGGGCGGAAGCGTCTTCCTGAACAGAAAGCACCCGGGCGTTTTCCTCTGTCAGACCCCTGCTGTTTTTCAGCGTAACCTCCGTTCCGACGTCAACATATTCCAGATCATCCTTTTGGATAATACCCGTCATTCTCATTTCTCCTGTAAGTTTATAGAGGACTGCCGCCGCTTCCCCTGTTGTCTGCCCGCCTGTGCTGACAGAGAGAGATTTCACGACGCCGTCCGCAGGCGCTTTTACTTCTCCCCTGTTTTGCAGAAGGGTCTGAAGCTGTCCCAGTTCTTCTTTCAGATTCTCCAGTTCTCTTTCCAGGTTGCTGCCCGTACTGTCCTGAGGCGTCGGAAGAGCGGCGTCCTGACGGGCGCGGTCCGCCGCGGTTACCTCCTGGTTCCTGCTCATGATGATCTGATTCAGCGCGTCCTGCTTTGCCCGGACGTCGTCTGCCAGGGCCTGTTCTGTTGTGCTGTCCAGATAAGGATTTTCCGTGCTTTCTCCTGTTCCATCCTTAAGATCCGAACCGTCCGTGAAATCCGCCGAATCGGAAAACTCATTTTCGTTCTGCTGTTTTTTTCTCTGCTCTTCCGCTTTCTTCGCCGCTGCTTTTGCCGCTCTGTAATCCGCAAGCCGCTGCCGGGCGATATTCAGTTCATTCCGGGCGTTCGCTATATTGATGTCACCGTTTCCCACAGCGGTATCGAGATCCTGCTGCGCGCGGAGCGCCTCATTTGCTTTTTTCTGTTCTTCAACGGCCTTCTGGCTTTCCAGATCACTGACAGCCAGTTCTTTTTCCTCAATTTCATCCTGCTTCGCGTCAATAGATTCCTGAATGGAGGAATCCAGCACGGTAAGAAGCACCTGGCCTTCTTCTACCGCCTCCCCTTCCTGAACCAGAACCTGTTCCACCTTCTGACCCTCCAGGGTAAAAACCGCCTGTTCCTCCGCTCCTTCGATCGTCCCGTTTCCGGAAACCTCGTGGACGATCAGCTGATTCTGTACTCCCGAGGCCTGCACCTGCGCCACGGTAACGGAATCGGCCGCCCGTGAAAGGAAAGTAAAAAGCAGCATGGCTGCAAAAAACATCACGATCCATTTTATCAGTTTCTCTCTTCTCATGTTGTCTACTCCTTTACCGCAGCGGATACAATCCCCTGTTCCAGATAGTCCTGCCCGGCCAGAAACACCAGTACAGCCGGAAACAGCGCCAGCACGGAAGCGGCAAACGCGGCTCCCGCCTGATCCATGGTAATATTGGGAAGGTACAGCGACAGCGGCCATTTTTCTTTCGTTTTCAGAAACGCCATGGGCTGTTCCAGAAGATTCCAGTTTTCCAGAAATCCCAGTACCAGAGCGGATATGATCCCCGGCGAACCCAATGGGATTCCGATCTCAAAAAATATTCTCAATTCCCCCGCCCCGTCCAGACGAGCGGATTCTATAAGCGCCTCCGGCAGCCCGGTGAAAAAGCGGTACATCAGAAATACCGGAAAAGTGGAAAACACCGACGGCAGAACGATCCCTGTCAGTGTATCCAGAAGTCTCAGTCTGTTCAGTACCAGATAATTACTCAGCATCATCACCTGGAACGGCATCATCATTAAGGCGATATAAACCGTGAACAGCAGTTTTTTTGCGGGAAAAGAGAATCTGGCGAATCCCCAGGCGGCCGGAGTACCCACCAGGATCTGCCCTGCCAGCACTGCGGCCGTGATCTTCACAGAATTCCAGAACATGACAAAAAATTCCGGTGAATCCAGAAGCATTCTGATATAGGACCGTAAAGTGGGATATTCCGGCAGGAACTTCCACGAGGCAAAGCCCTCCGCATTTCCCATTACAGGCGCCAGCAGCCCCGCAAGCTCGCCGTTTCCCATCAGGGATCCGCATATCAGGAACCATATGGGAAATACTGCCGCCGCTGCCGCCAGGATCAGAGATCCGTTTATAATTTTTCTCATAAGATGTATCTGCATTTTCCGTCACACTTCCCCGCCGGCATCCTGGCGTTTACTTACCGGGAACTCCCGCTTCTCTCAGTTTCTGTCCCACAGCTTCTGCAGAATCAGAATCAGTCCCAGGATGAGGACCGCCGTCATCACCGCCGCCGCTGCCATTTTATCCAGCGCAAGATCCCTGTACCAGTTATTAAAAAGATGCTGCAGAAGATACATGCTGTTCTGCGGATAATCCCCGGCGACCAGATATGCCTCCCGGAACACCTTAAAGCCGTTCAGAAGAGAAAGCACCACAATCGTAAACATAGCCGGAAGGAGATTGGGAAGCGTAATGCAGAAAAAGCATTTCCATTCCCCCGCGCCGTCTACCCTGGCCGCGTCATACAGCGCGCCTGGAATGGCGCCCAGCCCGGCCGCCCAGAGCACGATATCGTACCCCAGATTCCTCCAGATATAGCTGAAAACCAGCACGCCGAAAGAAGCGTCTGTATTCATCCAGTCCGTACCGCGAACAGAAATAAACGAAAGCAGATGATTCAGAAGTCCCTGGTCATGAAACAGTACCTTCCAGAGAATCACCACAGAGGCAACAGGAATTGCCATGGGAAGAAGGAACATGCTTTTCAGAAGCTGCATCCCTCTTTTTCTTTTTGTCAGAAGAACGGCGATCAGAAGGGATAAAACCACCAGAATGGGAATACATACGGCAAAAAAGCGCAGCGTATTTCCGGCGGCCAGGCGAAAAGCCTGGTTTTCTATTACCGTAGCATAATTTTTCCATCCGGTAAAAGTCCCGCTCACTGCACTGAAAAAAGATCTCCTCACCACATCGCCGAAAGGGATCATCCAGAATATCCCCGCTCCGATCAGGCTGGGGAGGAGAAACAATAATCCTTTTAATTCACGTTTTCTGCTTTTCAAGTCAGACGCACTTCCTTCTCTGTTCCGGAAAGCTCCCTCTCTGCACACATCCGCACAGCAGGAGTCATCCCACATCTGATATAAGGATAACAGGGGAATCTCTAGGAAATCTCTAAATACCGAAAGCGCCGGACAGCAGATCATGGAAGAAATTTAGCTGAAGTTTACAATTTACGGGATTGACGCAGAAGAAGAAATAGAGGTAATATACAGAATATTTTAGAGACATTTTAAAGATTTTTTTACTAATATGATATATTGTAATATCAGGATCAGCGATTTGACACGGCAATGTGTTTACATTAAAACTGCCGATCCGGAAAGGAACGATATGAATATTTTAATGATAGAAGATGATAAGGACCTCTGTGAAACCGTATCTTTCAGTCTGAGACAGGAAGGTTTTTCTGTCGACGTCTGTCACGACGGAGAGGAAGGACTGTACTACATGGAAGACGGTATCCATGATCTGGTAATCCTCGACCGGATGCTTCCTCACATGGATGGGATCACGCTTCTGAAAGAAGCAAGGAAACGCGGGATCCGAACTCCTGTGATCTTTCTGACCGCTCTGGGAGAATTGAATGACAAGCTGACCGGACTGAACTGCGGCGCGGATGATTATATGGTGAAACCCTTTGCTTTCGAAGAGCTTCTCGCCCGCATCCACTGCCTTCTCCGCCGGCCAGGAACCTATGATTCCTCTCCTGTCCTGAAACTGGAGGATATCACCTATGACCCCGCCACCCGCCGCCTGTCCGGAAACGGCACGGAATGTACGCTGTCCAACCGGGAGGGAAATCTTCTGGAAATATTTCTCAGGAATCCCGGACAGACACTGCCGAGAACACTGCTTCTGAACCGCGTATGGGGACCGGACAGCGATGTGGAAGAGGGAAATCTGGACAACTATATCCATTTCCTCCGCCGGAGACTGAAGACCGTAAAAAGTGGTTTGAGTGTTCGCACTGTAAGAGGGGTTGGTTATCAGATCGGGTGATGGTACCAGATATCTGTTTCGTATGTATTACGGATGCAGGATAAAATGCTGCGCTGCAGATATGTCTCGCTCCATGATTTTACTCCGCCGCCGATTGCAGCCCGCAGACCATAAACTCGCTCCGCTCACACAGATGGTCTGCGGACTGCGCTATACTCGTAAAATCCATGTCGCTCTGACAACTATCTGCAGCGCAGCATTTTTACTCTGCATCCTGTTTATTCATAACAAAACATCCTCTTCAAAAATCACAGCAGCATCTCAATCCTCTGCCCGCATTTTCTAGACATTTACTGAAAATTCCCCGCACACAGTGCGGTTTACTTTTTCTGATCGGTTCAACAGATATCTGTAATAGAAATGGAACCGTTTGCCAAAAAAAGAGTTGCGGCATCGGATATCAGGACAGTTTTTGCTACAGGCAGCGGCAAGAAAAATGTTATGTCGCAAACGATAGCCCGAGGTTCATAGATTTTGTGAGCATAGCGTATGGCAAAAATCATTGTCTGAACGCAGTGAGTTTTGATTTTTGCCATACAACAGGCGGCGGAACAAAATCATGAACCGGAGCGTGTTTGCGACAGACATTTTTCTCTGCGCATAGAAAAACTGTGAAAATAACAGATATCTGTCCCCGACTACTCGGCCAGATAGAGATTAACCTCCTGCAGCGCTGCCCGCACGGCTTCTTCCAGTCCGGTCTCTCCGTCCAGATATTTCCCTCCTGCCTCTGCCACTGCATTTAATATGATCTCATTCGTCTCCGAAGGCGTCACCAGCGACTTTCCGAGGGCTTTGATCTCTTCTGTTTTCTCGTCATCCGCGCGGCGGATACTGATTTCTACAGTTTCTCCTGTCTGATTGTTGCTGGAACTCATTACTCCCAGAAGTCCGTCGGAATCACCCACCGCCCAGTATTCCTCGCTGTCGTAGACGGTTTCATTCACAGGGAATCCCGCTGAGGATCCTGCTATCTGCCCCTCCTGGCTGAACAGGAATTCCACCAGTTTCTCCGCAGCCTCCGGCTCTCCGGCTTTGGCGCTGATCCCCACAGTCTGGACAGGGATAAAGCAGTTCTCTGCCTGACCGTTCCACAGCGCGTCCTGATAACGGCTGTCTGTCTTTTCCACACTGGAGACAAGCGCCAGCGCATCCGGAGATGTAAGTCTTCCGGCGGACAGTTTGTAGGCGCCGCTGAGAAGAGATATAGCGCTGCCGCTGAGTTCTTTCAGTAAATCCATATCGGTGTCGCTCAGATAGGATACCGACATTCCGGCCTCCTCCATCATCCTGCTCAGCGCGTCCACGCCTTCTTTTCCCGCCTGATAGATCCTGTTTGCCTGTGTCAGATATTCTGTCACCGCGCTCTCATCCAATGTCCCGTCGTTTTTCAGCCATGCCGGTCCGTTTACATCCGCCAGTGCCTTAAGGAAAGCTTCCGATCCGTATGTCATCATTGTCATGGGCAGACAGTTTTCGCTGTACTCGGACCGGTATTTTTCTGCCGCGTCCGCCAGGGTCTCAAGATCCACTATATTTTCCACATCTTCGGCGGTTCCCTGGATCATAGGAATGGCGAAGCGTACCGGCATGACATACTGGCTGCCGTCCTCCTCAACATAGGCGTTTCGGATATTCTGAAGCAATCCGTCTGCCTCTTCTGTTTTATCAAGAATACCGCTGATATCCGCCAGCATACCTTTTTCTGTATAAGTATCTGTCGGAATCCCGTCCAGAATCAGCACGTCCGGCCCGTTTCCCGCCATGATCTCCGTATTCAGGTTTTTTAGAGCGTCGGTGCTGGTCACCGCGTCCTCTTCGCTCATGCCTGTTTCCAGATTCAGATAAATCTCAGGATATTTTTTCTGAAACAGAGCCGCGATCTGGCTCATATAGGAATTTTCTCTCAGGGAATACACCGTCAGCTCCGTTTCCGGCACGGCGGGCGTATCCGGAGAATATACATACTTCAGGAGTCTCCCCTTCCCTGTAGCGCTGTCCATGGAAGCAAGATAAAAATTCCCCTCTTCATCCCGCGCCAGGCTCACAAGCGCCGTATCGGGAGAACCAATACTGTTCAGGCTTCCGTCTATCACCTGTTCCACGATACTGCCGCCAAAAGAATAGCGGTAAAGTCCGTCTCTTTCCGCGAAAAACAGGCTGTCCTCCTCATCTCCTTCCACAAATACCACGGGAAAAGAGGTCGTGCTGGAAAGCTGCAGGTTATTTTCATCCGCAGTGATCTTCTCCGTCAGTGCCGCGGCGTCTTCCACAGGTTCTCCGGTTTCCAGATCATAATAGTGAACCGTATCCGTCACAGTGATCAGACGGTTCCTGTCTACTGTAAAATAATTCACGAAGGTTCCTTTTTCATATTCTGCTTTCACACTGCCGTCCGCGAGATTCACTTCCGCCAGACCTCTGCCCATCAGGTTCAGGATAATGGTGCCCTGATCCGTAAACTTCGCTTCTGTCACATAACCGTCTCCGACAAGCTCTGACGACCCCGGAAGTTCTCCGGCTTTTCCCTCAGGATCGATATAGTAAAGATGAAGTCCATATTCACCTCTCTCCAGATCCTGTTCTTCGCTGTTTGTCACTGTAAGAAAAATTCCTCCGTCTCCGGAAAGCTGGGGATAACTCACACTGAAAACATCGCCGTCAAGCCCGGTCTGCGCAAGCAGGGAAATCCCTTCACTCCAGGATGCGCCGCCGTCCCGGGAATCCGCATAATAAAACATATAGTTTTCATCAGTGTAGCAGACTCTGAGCGCGCCGTCTTCCAGAAACCGCATGGCCAGAAGCTGCGCACAGTTTTCCGGGACAGAAACATCTTCCTCAAGATACCGCCCCATAGCGGCGTTTTCGGAATTTTCTTCTGAACCGGCGTTTGCTGATCCTGAACTGCGCTCCGAATCGCCGCTTCCGTTTTCCGTATTCTCCACACTGCATCCGGTCATCCCCAGAATACCGGCAAAAGCCAGCGTTACTGCCATTACAGCGGCCGGTCCTTGTTTCCATATATGACGTCTTATCATTCTGTTTCCTCCTGCTGTTGATATAGTTCTCAGGCAGCCTGTCAGAAAAACAGTCTGCCTTTCCATCTGGTTTTCCCATCATAACAGCTTAATCTTTAAACAATCTCTAATCCTTTTTAAAGATTCTTTAGAGATTCCGTAGAGAAATCCGTGCTATAATATGTAAAATACAAAAAAACTGGAGGGCTCTGCCATGTTCCGAAAACTCCATATCCAGATGACTGTTTTTTCCGCTCTGATCACCAGCGCCATTCTTATCGGAATGGCTTTTGCCTGTCTCATGATCGCGGAATCTTCCGCCAAAAGAAACAGCTACGTCTCTTTTCTCAATAACGCGCAGTCCTGCATTACCCATCTGGAAGAACAGAACGCGATCTCCCACCGATGGCTGCAGACTGTGATGGATACAAACAGAATCCGCATACAGATCCGGGACAACGGAGAACCCCTCTATTTTTATAAACTCACCGGCCATACCGGAGATTCCAAAGCTTTCCATCAGGCGGCAGCTCTTTCCCGGGACACCTGCGGTCTTGATCTGGAGAACTTCAGTCCGGATCAGAAACTCACCAGAAGCGCCGACTTCCGGTTTGCCGGCTACTACGCCTGCACCGCCCTGATCCCTCACGGAAACGGCGTACTGAGTATGATCATTCTCCACCCGTTGTCCGGGCTTCAGGCACAGTTAAATATGCAGCGGCTCGCCTTCGGCGCTGCCGTCCTTGCCGGTATTGCCGCTGTCATTGTATTTTCCTGGTTTTTCACCGGCAGAATGATCCGCCCTCTGGAAAAAAGCCGAAGAGAACAGACCGCCTTTATCGCCGCCGCATCTCATGAGCTCCGTTCCCCTCTGGCCGTGATCCGCTCCGGGCTTTCCGCGGTTCCGGAGGCTTCCCCGGCGCAGGCTGAAGAATTTATCCATATGTCGCTGAAAGAATGCGACAGGATGGCGCGGCTGATCCAGGATATGCTGTCTCTCTCCGGAGCCGACAATCATACATGGAAACTGGATCTGAAGCCATGTGAACCTGATACCCTCCTCCTGGAGACGTATGAGAAATATGAACCGCTGATGCGGGAAAAAGGGATGAAATCTGACATTTCCCTCCCGGATGAACCCTTCGCCCCCATAATGCTGGACGCCGACAAAATCGCTCAGCTGCTGTCTATCCTTCTGGATAACACGCTGAGTTACGTGCCCGCGGGCGGGAAAATCTCCCTTTCCCTGAAAAAAGAACCGGGAGCCGCTGCCATCTCTGTAACTGACAACGGTCCCGGTATCCCGGATTCCGAAAAAGAATCTGTATTTCAACGGTTTTACCGTTCCGATAATTCCCGCAACGACAAACAGCATTTCGGGCTGGGACTTTGTATCGCCCGGGAAATCGCCCTTCTCCACAGAGGAAGCCTTACCGTGTCCGACGCTCCCGAAGGAGGAGCTGTGTTTACACTGCGGCTGCCTCTAAAGTAATCATTACTCGCTGCGCAGAGCATCGATCGGATTCAGGTTTGCCGCTTTTACTGAGGGCAGCAGACCGAAAACAACGCCGATCAGCATGGAAAACAACACCGATCCTATGATAGCCGGAACGCTGATCGCCGTAGGCGCTCCGGAAACCTGGGCGACCACCCGGGAAAGGGCGATTCCCGAGATCACGCCGATAATGCCTCCAATACTGGTAAGCATGGACGCTTCCGTAAGGAACTGGAACAGGATCACTTTTTTCCTGGCTCCGATCGCTTTCTTCAGACCGATCTCACTGGTCCTCTCTGTTACGGAGACGAGCATAATATTCATTACGCCGATACCGCCTACCAGAAGAGAAATACTGGCGATCCACAGAAGCTGCTGATTCGTGCTTTCACTGAGCTGCTGAAGGCTTCTCACACGTTCCATTACATCATCCGCCCTGTATTTAAAGCTGGATTCCTCCCCAATCCCCTGGTTCAGAATACTGGCCGCGTCATTTCCCGCCTTGCTCATGTTATCGGTGGAATCCGCACGGATCACCGCGTTCTCAGGCTCATCAAACTTAAATGCAATCGGCCAGCAGTCGTTGGGGATCATCACTGTTCCGATAACCGTCTGATAATATTCATAAAATTCATTGATATCTTCAATGTTGGGCTGATAACTGTCGTTCAGACGTACAACGCCTACCACCACAAACGGTTCTCCGCCAATCTCTATGGTTTTGCCCACCGGGTCCTCTCCTGCGAAGAGATTCTCCGCCGCATTAGAGTCTACCAGGGCAACTTTTCTCAGATCGTCGTAATCTTTCCGGATAAATCCACGTCCCGACTGGACCATGTACCCGCAGGTATCCAGATAGTTCATATCGATCCCGTAAATAGTCCCTCCTTGAAAAGCAGAATTCTGATAATATATACTGCTGGAATAGGTCCTGGTGTAAAAGAATGTGGCATTTTCCACATGTTCCATATCCATAACTTCTTCCTTCTGCTCCGTTGTCAGAATCGGAGGCGAACTGCTGCTCATTCCATATTCCGCGTCATACGTGGTATCGCCGTCATACAGACTAATCGTCACCGTATTATTTCCCGCTCCGATCAGATCCTCTTTGATCTGTTCACTTGTGCCTTTGATCGTAGAGACAATGGCAATAATGGAAGCGATTCCGATAATGATACCCAGCATGGTCAGAAAAGAACGCATTTTATGCGACCAGATTCCCTGAATGGATATCCTTAAATTTTCAAGCATAAAATTTCCGCCTTTCTTCTAGTATCCGTACAGTTCTTCCAGTGTACTGTCTTTTGTTTTTATGCCTTCTCTGGCAGTATCCCCATATGGGAAGGCAATTTTATCCTCCCTGGAAAGTCCGCCCGTGATCAGTACACTGTATCCGCCGTTCACATTGCCGCCGGTAGTAAGTTCCTGTCTGGCAAGCACGCCGTTTACATCTTTGTATACATAATACACACCGTTGTCTGACCGTACAAACGCCCGGTCCAGAACAATGGCGCCGGAGGCGCTTTCCTGATTCTGAAGCGTTACTGAAAGCCAGTCGTCCTCTGAGACTTCGGCATTGCCAAGAATCGTCGCGCTGTATGTATAGTAAGATGCATTCGGATTACCCGTTCCCATATAGCTGCTGGAATTTACCGGATATTCTGAAACATCCACAACCTCGGCCTCGAAACTACCGCTGCTTCCTGAACAGTTCAGAATCGTTCCCTCCGTCACCTGATCCAGCATGAGTTCACTGACTGTTCCACGCACATAGTAGCCTTCTTTACTTTTAATGCTCATAAAGGAACTGCCGTCAGATGTTCCGGTGTCCGGATCCCCTATATTCGCAACTGTTCCGTCCAGTCTGCTGTAGATCACTTCATTCTGAACTTTTTTCTCCAGTTTACCGATTGAGATCTCGCTTTCACGGATGTCAAGTTTCAGGCTCTCTATTCTTGTTTCCTGTATTTTGATCGCCTCTTCTCTTGACATGGAAGGCGTCAGTTCTTCTCCGCTTCCTCCCGGATCATAACCTCCGTCCAGATAAGGAAGATCCTCTTCATACTGCGATGCGCCGTCAAGAGTAAACTCCACTTCCGAGAATTCGTCGGCCATGCTTTCAAGCAGACTGCCGTCTATAAGATAATATCCTGTGCAGGATTCTTTTCTGTCCTGAAAATTCGTAACAGTATCATTTAAATGGAATTCCAGCTGATACCAATAGCCGTTAAAACCGAATTCCTTCGTCCCGTCTTCCAAAAATCCGGCCATTTTGTTGAGAAAAGCGCCGGTGACAACGACTTTGCCTTTCGCCGAACTGCAGAGAAAAACAAAAGGATCTTCTTCTGTTCCCGTTCCGGTAAAAGGTTCTGTGTCCGCGTCTATCTTCTGATAAAACTCCGGTTCTCCATCGGTGAGGTCGTCTGTTTTTTCCTGCGGATTCGTATCTATGATCTCCACGTTGTCCACAGGATCGCCGGAAGGCGCGGGACTGGGCGTCGGAGTAGGTTCCATACTCGGATCATTTTCGCCAGAGTCCGGTTCTTCTTCGCCCGGATCAGCTGTGATATCTCCTTTTCCGCCTGTACTCTCGCCGGATTCCTCCTGATCCGTAAAACCGGAATCCGGAGTTTCCGTGATTTCCGGAAATTCTGTCTGCTGTGTTCCCTGCTGTCCGGCAAAATCCGTACCTGCATTCTCATCGCCGGCAGCTTGTGCACCTCCGGAAAAATCATTTCCTGTTCCGTCGCCAAAAAGTCCGACAGCTGCCAGGATCGGGCGCATGACCGCCGCCAGATAACTCCCCTGGACATTCCCGCCCGCATAGGCAAGATCGTCGTCTATCTCCTCCATATCATCTGATGTGGAGACACCTACTCCGGAAGTCTTCAGGAGTGAGGAATCATTCAGTATCTCATCTATCGGACCGCCGTTTTTCAGGCTGGTAAGACGTTTCTGCGCCTTGCTGAGATCCTGCTCCAGCTGCTGCTGCTTAAGCCGCGCTATATTCAGTTCCATCTGTACAAGTGTCATGTCAAAGGAGATCAGGGGATCCCCTTCCTTTACGGAATCTCCCTCAGACACATACAGTTCATCAATGATCATATCTTTATCTACATTGATGTTCTGAGTTACATTGGTAACAATGTTGCCTTCCAGCATCATTTCATCTGTATAATAATCTGTAGCAATACTGTCAACACTCACCACCGGGACTGTATCCTGTCTGGAGTTCCTGTAGTACAGTATTCCGCCGGCAGCTCCGCCTACAACCAGCGCCGTAATCAGGACGCCAATGACAGCAATCTTTATCTTACTCATTTATTCACCCCTTTTTCTGTCAGCTCACCGTCACGGATCAGCACCACGCGTTTGGCGTGAGCTGCGATGTCCGGATCATGGGTGATCATCAGAACGGTAACTCCCTCATCATTCAGCTTCTGGAAAAGTTCCATCACCTGTGCCCCTGATTTACTGTCCAGCGCACCTGTGGGTTCATCCGCCAGAAGGATCTTCGGATTATTCACGATCGCTCTGGCAATGGCAACTCTCTGCATCTGCCCGCCGGAAAGCTGATTCGGCCGGAAATTCACTCTGTCGGAAAGTCCCACTCTGTCAAGCGCCTTCAGCGCCCTCTCTCTCCTTTCTTTCCGGGGCACCTTTGCATAATTCAGCGGCATCTCCACATTTGCCAGGGCAGACTGCCTGGAAAGGAGATGAAAGCTCTGAAATACAAAGCCGATTTTATTCAGGCGTATGTCCGACATCGTATTCTCTGAACAGGAACGGATATCCTGCCCGTCCAGGATAAAGCTCCCCTCCGTTGCCTGATCGAGACAGCCGATAATATTCATAAGTGTGGTCTTGCCGGAGCCGGAAGGCCCCATAATGGCCACATATTCCCCTTCTTCCATGGAGAAATCCACATTTTTCAGCACAGGTACCTTCAGTTTGCCCTGCTGATATTCTTTATATATCCCCTTCAGTTCAAGAATCATTTCCGCCTCCGTGTTCTGTTATACTGTCCGATAGTGCATCTGTTCCGTACTCCCCTATTCCAGAGGCACCAGCTCATCGTCAAGAATTGTCCCGTCCGACATCTGGGAATCGTCAAACATTTCGTCTCCGCCGGCTGCCATGGATGCGTCAGCGTCCGTCATTCCTGTATCGTCAGCCACGTCGTCCCAGCCGGAAGCCGTATCGTCTACGATCATCCCGTCCTCCGGCATTCCCGTGTCATCCAGAAGCATATCATCTTCCATCATCATGCCGTCGTCCGTCGTCATTCCGTCGTCCATCGTCATTCCGTCATCCATCATCATTCCGTCATCCATGACAGCGTCTCCGGAACTCATACCGTCGTCAACAGGAACCATCTCCACACTTTCTGTCTGAGCTGCGCTGCTGACAGTCGTCGCCATTCCCTCCGTCAGTGTATCAGACGGAAATGCAATATAATCATTCTTGGTCAGACCGTCGGCAATCTCGTATTCTCCCAGTGTTTCATCATACTGACCCAGGATGACCGGACGCTTCTCCAGCTTTTTGTCTTCATCTGCAGCCCATACATAAGGACTGTCGGTAGCTGCATCCACAATATAAAATTCACTGAGCCACAGACCCTCTTTTTTGTCCTCCTGGCCCTCATCCATCTCAATATATACATGCTGCCCCAGCATCAGACCGTCTGAAGAGTCCAGATGCACATAAAACGGATATGTACTGGATGACGTCTGCGATCCGCTGGTGTCTACCATACCGTAATACATGGAACTGCTATCTTCCGTATTGGCGCTGTCTCTGTCCACAGTACCCATAGTTCCCCGCCAGATCTCATCTTCATCCACACGGGACCGGATAATCACAGGAGAACCTTCGATAATATTGCCCACATTCATCTCATTTACCGTACCTTTGATCCTGTATGCGCCGGTACTTAAGATCGTTATGAACGCATGACTGGAATCATCCCCGGAAAGCGTGGAATAATCCACAGCGGAATCCAGGCTGTCTCCGTCGTCTGTAGTCAGCTGGGAAGTATCTATCTTCTGGATCACGCCGTCAATAGAGCTTCTGACCTCCGTGTTTCCTGTGGCGTTCTGAAGTTTCGTGATTTCTGCCTGCTTGCTTTTCTGATCGTATTCATTTTTTTTCAGATTCATCCGGTTTGTTTCAATTTCTATTGTATAGGAAAGCTGGGAGTCCTGGGACGCTTTCTTTTTTTCTTTCTCCAGGGTGGCTATCTGTTCTGTCAGACTGGCCGCTTCGTTTTTCAGTCTGTCCAGTTCCAGCTGGCTTTCTGCCAGATCTTCCTGGATACTGCTCAGGTCATACTCAAAAAGGAGCTGACCCTGCTTTACCTCTTCCCCGGTTTCCACCTGGACTTCTTTTACGGTTCTTCCGCTCTCAAGCTCTACCTCCACCGTCTCCTGAGGCTCCACGACTCCTGCATATCTGTTTGACACGCCGGCAACGTCGCCGGTGATCTCACTCACCTGAGATACATAAGCTGCAGGTCCGCTGTCGCTGCCGCCGCCGAACACTCCCAGTTTCCAGCATACGCCTGCCGCAGCCCCCACGATTATAATTATTCCCAAAAGGATTAAGATACGTTTTTTCATAATATTTTACAACCTCCTGCACAGGCGGACATATCCGCGCCGCTTCCTCACCTCTCCCGAGCATAAGGTCTTATCTGTTCCTTGTTTCTGATCTTATTATCATATCAGATTATAACGTAAAAGAAAAGTCCCGGCCAGAAGCAGCTGTTATTTTCACATTTTTTTCACGTTTTATTTAGAAAAAAGCCGTGAAATTTCCGTTTTTTTGACTTTTCAGGCATTATCTGGTAGAATAGAAAAGAATATTTTGGAAAGGAAAGAAACTTATGAAGATGGCAAAAGCATGGATTTCCTTCCTTCTGCTCATCCTCGCCGTTACTGTCTGTATCGGCTGTTCCCACGTGGATAAGACAGATGTGGAAGGAGTCATCACAAATGAGCTGAACCTTTTAAAAAATCTCGATTCTGACACCGTTCATAAGTATGTTGCCTACGAAGAACTGTTTCCGGACGTCAAAGGAAAAGCTGAACTTTCTAATGAAGTAGAAGAAGTCTTTTCTTTATTTTTCAAGGATTTTGATTACAAGATCCTCGAAATCGACGTCGGTCAAGATAAAATGTCGGCAACTGCCAGATTAAAGCTCTCTACGCTTGATACGAAGGCTCTGGCGAAAGATTACGACACCGCGCATCTGGAAGATGCTATCCTGAGTGCTGCTTCCGGTTCCGATGAGAATCCTGATTCTCTGGAATCCCGGTACCTGATCTTAAATGAGCTTCTTAAGAACAGACAATACGATACTGTGGAAACAGACTGTAGTATGGAACTCAAGAACACAGGCACAGACACCGAGGAATGGGAAATCGTCCGGACATACGATCTGGAAAATAATCTTGTCGGCGGTCTTATGACATATCTGTCTGACAGTGACCTTCTTACACCGGAGGAAACACTGACCGTCTATTTAAACACCCTGAAAACCATGGATCTGAATCAGATGAGCAACTATCTGGGCATCGAAAGCCTTCTCAATACTTCCGATGAAGCCAAGAGTTCCATTGCCGCCGCTCTGGTAGAACAGGTCCACAATAATTTTGATTTTAAAATCTCCGGTTCTGATATTCAGAGTTACAAAGCCACTGTAAATACAGAGCTTACAACTTTTGACAGCAGTACGATCCTGGAGACATATCAGAATGAACTGACCGAATACCTGAATTCACCGGATGCCGTAATTGACGGTTCCCAGAAGCGATATGAACATTCTCTGGAACTTCTTCTGAAGAACATTGAAGAAAACACGGCCACTGTAACCTCTCCGGTATCTTTTTATCTTATCAACGACGGGGTATCCTGGAAACTGACAGACGAAAGCCAGTCATTAAGTTCCGGAATTTTCGGCAATCTTGTCAGCACTCCTGTCGCGGAAGATATGGACGGATATGAGGACGGTTCAGAAGAAGAATACAGCGAAGACGATTCTTATGAAGAAGATGATTCTTCCTATGAGGAGTGATCTCCTGGATTTACAGTAAAACAAAGAGCACAGCCGCGAAACAGTTCCGGCTGTGCTCTTTTTGTTTTGTGTTATGCTTTGTTATTCCTCCACTTCTGCGGCTGTCTCCAGTCCGAGTTCTTCCAGCTGCGCCTGGCTTACCCTGCTGGGAGATTCTGTCATCAGACAGGAAGCGTCTTTTACCTTGGGGAACGCGATCACGTCACGGATGCTGTCCACTTTGGCCATGAGCATCACCAGACGGTCAAGTCCGTAGGCAAGTCCCGCGTGAGGGGGAACGCCGTATTTGAATGCGTTCAGAAGGAAACCGAACTGTTCGTAGGCGGCTTCTTTTGTGAAGCCCAGCATCTCGAACATCTTCTCCTGGATATCGTTCTGATGGATCCTGACGCTTCCGCCTCCGATCTCATTTCCGTTCAGCACGATATCGTAAGCTTTCGCCCGCACTTTGCCGGGATCTGTATCCAGAAGAGGGATATCCTCGTCCATCATCATGGTGAAGGGATGATGCATGGCTGTAAATCTGTTCTCTTCTTCATTCCACTCCAGCAGCGGGAATTCTGTCACCCATACGAAACGGTATTCATTCTTGTCCAGGAGCTCCATCTGTTTTGCCAGCTCCACACGGAGCGCGCCGAGAACATCATAAACAACTTTGTTGCGGTCAGCGGCAAAGAGAAGCAGGTCTCCCGGCTTTCCGTCCATGGCGCTTACAAGTCCGTCCATTTCTTCATCGGTCATGAATTTCGCGAAAGAGGATTTCCTGGTCCCGTCTTCCGCAATGGCGATATAGGCGAGACCTTTCGCACCATATCCTTTCGCAAATTCCACCAGCTTGTCGATCTTCTTGCGGGGCATGGAACCCTGTCCCTCGGCGTTGATGCCGCGGACGCTTCCGCCTGCCTCAAGGGCGCCTTTAAATACCGCGAATCCGCAGTCCTTCACAACTTCGCTTACATCATGAAGCTCCATACCGAAACGCATATCCGGTTTGTCTGATCCGAAACGGTCCATGGCTTCCTGCCATGTGATCCTCTGGATCGGAAGCTTCACGTCCACATCCAGCACTTCTTTGAAAAGATATGCCAGAAATCTTTCATTCACATCAATAACGTCGTCCACATCCACGAAAGAAAGCTCCATATCGATCTGGGTGAACTCCGGCTGACGGTCCGCGCGAAGGTCTTCATCCCGGAAACAACGGGCGATCTGGATATAGCGGTCATAACCGGAACACATCAGAAGCTGCTTATACAGCTGGGGAGACTGGGGCAGTCCGTAGAAACATCCGGGATGAATTCTGGAGGGCACCAGATAATCCCGTGCTCCTTCCGGAGTACTCTTGCCCAGCATGGGAGTCTCGATCTCCAGGAATCCTTCGTCCGCGAAGAATTTTCTGGTAAGCATTGCCACTTTGCTCTTCAGCATGATATTTCTCTGAAGGTCCGGCCTTCTCAGATCCAGATAACGGTATTTCAGACGGATCTCGTCTTTTGTCTTGCTGTTCTCCTCAATGGGGAAGGGCGGCACTTCTGATTCAGAAAGCACCCGCAGAGAATTTACGCGCAGCTCCAGCTCGCCTGTGGCAAGATGTTCGTTCACCGCTCCGCCTCGTTTCTCTACCACGCCGGTAACGGCGATCACAAATTCACTTCTCAGCTTTCCTGCTTTTTCAAATCCGGCTTCATCGATGCTGCCGTTCTCGAAGATCAACTGCATGATCCCTGAGCGGTCTCTCAGGTCAACAAATACGATACCGCCTTTATTGCGGGCTTTCTGCACCCATCCCATCAGTGTGATACTGCTGCCGGTCATTTCCTTTGTCACTTCCGCACAGCGGCAGGTTCTGTGCAGTCCCTTCATACTTTCAGCCATTGCTTGTGTCTCCTTTTTCGTTATATACCTGTTATACTCTGTCGCGGAAAAATTCTACAAATTCCGTATAGCCTTCCGCGGCCAGCTGTTCTTTCTGGAATTTCTTATTCTTCTTCATAATGGAAAGGTTCACCTGTACGCCGCGGCTTCTCTCCTCTTCAGCCTGTTTCAGAATCGTGAGAAGTTTGTCCGCCGGCATGTTTTTCTCTATGAGGAAGGCTTTCTTCTCCGCGGTTCCCGGAACCTCGTATCCTCTTTCCAGAAGAAGCATGACGATCCTTTCAAAACCAATGGAAAAACCGCAGGCAGAAGTGTTCTGGCCGGTAAATTTGCCGATCATCTCATCGTACCGTCCGCCGCCTCCCACAGAACCGCCGAACTCGTCCATCGCGATCTCGAAAATCGGTCCTGTATAATAGGACATTCCCCGCACAAGGGTGGGATCAAAGGCGATCCGGAAATCAGCCGTCTTTACAGCGTCCACGGAAGTGATGATGGTTTCCAGGTCCTCCGCCACCTCCGGAGCAAGAACGTCTTTCAGTTTTTCTTTCAGATAGCGTACGCCCTGGATATCCCCTGTAACCTCGCGGAAAAGTCCGAGATAGGTGTCGATGCTTTCCTTTGAAAATCCTTCTTTTTCAAGTTCCGCCGCAACTCCCTCCAGGCCGATCTTGTCCATTTTGTCCAGAATGATAAATACAGTATCGAAACTTTCTTCCGGAAAACCGCTGTACTGGGCCATGGCCTTCAGGATCTTCCGGTCGTTGATGCGGATCGTGAAATTATGAAAATCCAGTTTTCCAAGGAGCGTCGTGGTGGCCAGCACCAGTTCGATCTCCGCAAGGTAAGTCGGCTCGCCCAGGATATCGATATCGCACTGCATAAACTGACGGAAACGTCCTCTCTGGGGACGGTCCGCTCTCCACACGTTACCCATCTGCAATGCCTTGAAAGGAGCCGGAAGCTCGTTGGCATTGTTGGAATAATATCGGGAAAGAGGCACTGTCAGGTCGTAACGCAGGCCGGAGTCCACAAGGTCTCCCTCCTCTTTCGCGGTATCAAGTTTCAGTTTCTCTCCTCTTTTCAGGATCTTGAAGATCAGTTTCTCGTTTTCTCCGCCCTGCTTGCTGGAAAGATTCTCAATGTGTTCCACACAGGGTGTTTCGATTGAGGAAAAGCCGAATTTCCCGTATGTCTCACGGATCATGTTCATCACATAATTACGGATTTCCATCTCCTTTGGTAAAATGTCCTTCATACCGGTTACCGGTTTTTTCTTTAACGCCATTTGGACCTCCTGCTATTCTTGTATTATGTATCACCCGCTGAAAAGCGAGGAAAATTTCCATATCAAAATTCTTGATCTCGTCGATCATCAGCTCCATGACCGTATGTATGTCAAAAGCGCTCCTGTAAGGCCGGTCGGAGCTGAGCGCCGCAAACACATCGCACACCCTCAGTATCCTCGCTCCCAGAGGTATCTCCTCTCCGGCAAGATTCGAGGGATAACCGCTTCCGTCATAATTCTCATGGTGATAAAGGATACTTTCCAGGACAAAATCAGAATACCCCTGTCCTTTCAGCTCCTCGTATCCCAGCGTGGAATGCATGCGCACATATTTCAGTTCCTCGATCAGAAGAGGATCCTGCTCTCTCCCGTCGATATATCCGGTAAGCTTCAGCTTCCCGATATCATGAAGCATTCCGGCGATTGCCAGCTCATAACAGACACTTTCTTCCAGTCCCATCTCTGAAGCCACTGCATACGCCAGGTTGCTCACAACAATTCCGTGATTCAGTTCAACAGAAAGGTCAAATTCCAGGATCCTCTCCGTCGCTCTTACCGCATCTATGCGTGCCGCTCCCAAGGTGTACACCTCCCCATCTCTTACAGCCAGGCTTCTATACCTGCTCTCTTTCGTTCGATCATCTCGTCAATACGGGTAATGTAGTTCCATACGTCTTTTACGTTTTCCACACGCTCTATCCGTTTTCCCCGGTCATGGACCAGCTTGGAGGAACCGCCGGCGCCCACCGCGATGATGGGCTGCTTTTCCTCCATAATTAGTATATTGTAAATGCCGGCTTTGTCAACCTTTGCATAGCCTACATTTTCAAAATTTCCCTTCATGTTCTTCTGGCGGTACAGATAATAGGGTCCCATTCCCATTTCGTATGCGGTCTTCATGGTAAGATCCATGATCTGCTGATTATTTTCAAAAGTCATCTCCTGATATCGGTCTTTAAAAATATTCAGCCTGGCGGCGCGCTTCACCGCAAGGGAATGAACTGTCATGCTGTCCGGCGCGAGTTCCCGGATCTCCCTCAGAGTGTTTTCGACCATGGAGAGATCTTCTCCCGGAAGGCCGACGATCAGGTCCATATTAATATTGTCAAATCCATGCTCTCTCGCCAGATGGAAGGCCTGTCTGGTCTCCTGGACAGTATGCCGTCTGCCGATGATATCCAAAGTCTCCTGGTTCATGGTCTGGGGATTCACAGATATCCTGGTCACGGGATAGTTCCGGATCATCGCAAGTTTTTCTGCCGTAATGCTGTCCGGACGCCCCGCCTCCACTGTAAACTCCGCAAGTCCGTCAAAACCGAAAGAATTCTCCAGCGCGTCAAAAAGGCGTTTCAGCTGATCCGGTTCCAGTGTGGTTGGCGTTCCTCCGCCGATATAGATGGTATCAAGGACGCGGCCCTTTGCTTTCATCATCCGGGAAACCGCCTGAATTTCCTTTACAAGGGCGTCCAGATACAGATCCACACGGTCTTGCCACTGCTTCAGGGGATAAGAACTGAAGGAACAGTACAGGCAGATACTGGGACAAAAAGGAATCCCCACATAAAGGCTGTACCCGTTTTCATAATCGATATCTTTCAGGATCTCCCTCTCCCTGTTGGCTATGGTAATGGCAAGGGCGGTCTTCTGCGGACTTACCAGATATCGTTCCCGCATTTCTTTCGCCGCTTCAGTATTCTTGATTCCCGATTCGATCATACCCATCGCCAGCTTGGCCGGCCGGATCCCGGTAAGGTTTCCCCAGGGAAGCTTTCTTCCTGTGAGTTTCACCAGAAGCTGATAGAGGGCATACTTTATCTTGTCTTTATTTTCTTTTCGTATCTCATGGGGATCCTTACAGCAAAGAAGGGCATCCGAAGACTGCCCCTGTATGAATTCCACGCTGATCACACCTCTGCGCTCTTCACTGTCGTAATGGATCAGACAGTTCTGATCCTGTTTTTCTACCCGGAAGCGAAGATCTGTGCCGGCAGCATCCTGTTCTTCGTTCTCATAAGAGACGTTGATCTCGCTTTCCGGATAAAAAGCACGGATCAGTTCATAAATATCATGTTCAAATTCTCTGTCCAGAAATAAAATACTGATTTTAAACAAAGGGATTATACCTCTTTTCATATCCGATGGTAGTGGAACTGTCATGCCCCGGATAAACCTCTGTCTCCTCGGGAAGCATATCCAGAAGCCTGTGAAGGCTCCGCACGATCTCCGCGGTGCTTCCGCCCGGAAAATCCGTCCGTCCCACCGAACCGTAAAACAGTGTATCTCCGCTGAAAAGCACGCCCTCATCCTTCAGATAATAGCAGCAGCTCCCCTCCGTATGTCCCGGCGTCCCGATCATTTTAACAGTGAATCCGGCCGCTTCGAACTCCTGGAGATCCGAAAGCTCCACATCCGCCTTCAGAGAACAGACTCTGCCCTGATATGCGGAAAGGTTCGCCATGGGTTTTTCCAGGGTGGAAGCTTCTTTTTCCCACGCATAGACGGAAATGCCGAATTCTTTCTTCACTTCTTCTACGGCAAGTATATGGTCAAAATGTCCGTGGGTCAGAAGAATGCCCACAGGCTTCCCCTGCATCTCCCGCACTTTGGCGATGACAGTTTCCGGACTGTCGCCGGGATCCACGATCAGCATCTCGCCTGTCTCCCTGTTCTTCAGGAAATAGCAGTTGGTCATCACCGGACCAAGGGTGCATTTCTGTAATTCCAGATTATTCATATCCGTTCCTTTCTGTACCGAATCAGCCGGTAGTACGCTCTACATCCTGAACGCTTTCCACCTGGCGGATCTTCTCTACAAGGGAAGCAAGTTCCTCTTTGCTGCCCACCTCAAAGCTTACGGAAATCGTCGCCTTATCCTGCTTGCTGATACGGCTGTTGATATTCTTAAGATCAATCTTCCGTTCCGTGAATATTTTCGCAAGATCAACAAGAAGTCCTGTACGGTTATTCGCGTAGATCTGAAGTTCTGCCGTATATTTCTCCGCGGCGCGGCTGTCAGTCTCCTGCCATTCCGCTTCGATCAGCCTGATCCTGTCCGCTTCGGACATATTCAGGACGTTGACGCAGTCGGTACGGTGGATGGTGATCCCCCGTCCTCTGGTAACGAAGCCCACGATCTCGTCGCCCGGGATCGGACTGCAGCACTTGGAAAAGCGCACCGCCACATCATGGATACCTCTGACGATAATACCACCCTTGGATTTGGCGATATGGAGCTTCTCCTGAGCCTCCGCCGCAGCCTCCAGTACTTCCTCGTCAGTGATCTTCTTTTTGTTTTCCTTCTCATAGGCTTCCAGCAGTTTATTGAAAACCTGGCCTTCCTTAAGGCCGCCGTGTCCGATGGCCGCCAGGACGGAATCCCAGTCGCGGAAGCCGTATTTATGCATTACTGCCTCCAGATACTGGTTCTTCAGATAATTCCCGATCTTGTATCCTTTGGTTTTCGCATACTGGGCAAGCATCTCCTTGCCTTTGAGAATATTGTCTTCTTTCAGTTCTTTTTTGAACCACTGGTTGATCTTATTTTTCGCCTGTGTGCTCTTCACCAGTTTCAGCCAGTCGCGGCTGGGACCCTGGGAATTCTGGGACGTAATGATCTCAATACGGTCTCCGTTCTGGATCTCGTATTCAATAGGCACCAGTTTTCCGTTTACACGGGCGCCCACCATTCTGTTTCCCACCGCGCTGTGTACCGAATAGGCAAAATCTATGGGGGTGGAACCTGTGGGAAGAGTTTTCACATCGCCCTGAGGCGTAAAACAGTATACATTGTCCGCAAACAGATTCAGGTCATTTTTCAGAAGGCTCATAAACTCTCTGTTGTCAGACATGTCTCTCTGCCACTCCAGGATCTGGCGCAGCCAGTTAAGCTTCTCTTCCTCCTGTTTTCCCACCGGCACCTTGCCGTCAGAAGACTCCTTATATTTCCAGTGGGCGGCGATACCGTATTCCGCCGTCTTGTGCATCTCGTAAGTACGGATCTGAATCTCAAAAGGCTGTCCATTGGGCCCGATCAGTGTCGTATGAAGAGACTGATACATATTGGGCTTCGGCATGGCGATATAATCCTTGAACCTGCCCGGGATGGGCTTGTACATCTCGTGGATAACGCCCAGGGCGCCGTAGCAGTCTTTCACCGTGTCCACAAGGATACGCACGGCAAAAAGATCGTAGATCTGATCGATGGTCTTGTCCTGATTGACCATCTTTTTGTATATGCTGAAAAAATGCTTGATCCTTCCGTCCACCTGGGATTTGATCCCGGCGTCGTCCATGTGCTGCTTTACCTGACGGACAATACTGTTGACGAATTCTTCTCTTTCACTTTTGCGGAGGGCGATCTTGTCAACCAGATCATAGTACACTTCCGGTTTCAGATATTTCAGAGACAGATCGTCCAGCTCCACCTTGATCTTTGAAATACCGAGACGCATGGCGATCGGGGCATAGATATCCATGGTCTCCCTTGCCTTCTCCAGCTGTTTTTCCGGCTTCATATACTGGAGCGTTCTCATGTTGTGCAGCCGGTCCGCCAGCTTGATCAGGATCACGCGGATGTCCTTCGCCATGGCGAGGAACATCTTCCGCAGATTCTCCGCCTGCAGCTCCACCTTGTCCTTGGAATAGTTCAGCTGTCCCAGTTTGGTTACCCCGTCCACAAGAAGGGCTACCTCGGAACCGAATTCCTTCTCCACTTCCTCATAGGTCATCCAGGTGTCCTCCACAGCGTCATGGAGAAGCCCTGCAACAATGGTCTCTTTGTCAAGTTCCAGATCCGCCAGGATGATAGCGACGCAAAGGGGATGAATGATATAGGGTTCTCCCGATTTTCTCTTCTGATCCTTATGCGCTTCCCTGGCCACCTCATAGGCCTTCTGTATCATGGAAATGTCTGCGGATGGATGATATTTTCTCACACTGGAGATCAGTTCCTGATACAGATCTTCCGGACTGGTGAAATCGCTCATGGATTTCACCGCTGCGTCTGCCCGCTGTACAGATTTCAGCTTTTCCTGCTCCTCCTGTACGGGGCTGCTTTCCACTTGTACATCTTTCCTCGTCTCTTCCATTATCTCCCACCTGCCTGATATCACATCATCTGGTCACAGTTATTTTCCCTCATAACGGATTACAGAATCCACATTATATCCCTTGAGCTTCTCACGTCCCTTCAGGCCCTCAAGTTCCATAAGAAAAACGATCTTCACAACCTCTCCGCCCAGTCTCTCGATCAGCTTCACCGCCGCCTCGACTGTGCCGCCTGTAGCGATCAGGTCGTCCACAACCGCAACTTTCTGGCCCGGTTTGATCGCGTCCTTATGGATTTCGATCTCCTCACTTCCATATTCCAGATCATATGTCTGAGAGATCGTCTCACAGGGAAGCTTTCCTTTCTTGCGCACAGGCACGAAAGCCTTGTGAAGATTATAGGCAATGGGAACTCCAAACATAAATCCTCTGGATTCCAGTCCCACGATGACGTCCAGATCCATATCATTCAGATACGACTGCATGGAATCTATGGCAAGATTCAGTCCGTCGGCGTCCTGAAGGATGCTAGTAACGTCGCGGAAAATCACTCCCGGTTCCGGAAAATCCGGAATACTCCTCACATATTCTTCTAGTTTCTTCATTGTTCCGTACCTCCGCATTGATATAATCCAAGGCCCGCTGACACGGGCTCCAATATACATGAAATCTTAATAAGTATAGCACTTTTCAGTTCCGGAATCAATGCAAAACCCGTCAGGGTATGCTAAAAACCGCCCTTTTTCACGGTCAGCAGTAATTCCTGATCACAACCTGAAGAGTTTCTCTTCCCTGATATACGTTGATCTCCGGATAGTATGTAACAGAAACTGTCTCATGTCCGGAGACATAGCCGGCAAATTCTTCCGCCTGTCCAAAATACACAGCTTCTACAGCGGTTCCTTCCGGATCCATGAGTGTCATTTTCGCCACATTATGATTCTTGCCAAGAATTCTGAGATTTAAAACTCTTAGTCCTTTCTGAGCGAAAAGCGGTTTCGTATTGCCTTTTCCGAAAGGTTCAAGAAGAGACAGTTCTTCGATCAGTTTTCTGGAAATATAGGATACCGGCATGGGAACGTCTATGGTGACTTTCGGGGTAAGCATTTCTTCTGTCAGAGTGCAGCATTCGTTGATCCGGCGCCGGAATACTTCCACATTTTCCTCTTTCAGGGAAAGTCCCGCCGCCATGGGATGGCCTCCGAACTGTTCCAGAAGATCGCCGCATTTTACAAGCTCGTCATACATGGAATATGTCTCGATGGAGCGGCCGCTGCCCTTGACTCCCCCGCTGCCCCTTGTAAGCACAAATGCCGGCTTATAATACTTTTCCCGGATCCTTCCCGCAATGATCCCGGCGAGACTTTCGTGACAGTCCGGAAGAAATATAACCAGTACCCTGTCGTTTTTGAGATCTGTACCTTCCACCAGTCGTTCCGCCTCTTCTTTTCCCTGCTCCGTCAGGGCTTTGCGGCTCTGGTTGAGGGCGAGAAGATCTCCCGCATTTTTCGCCGCGCTGTCACTGTCCGTCTCGCAGAGCAGCTTCAGGGAACGGGCCGCCGTATCCAGGCGTCCGCTGGCGTTGATACAGGGGCCCAGGACAAACCCTACATGATAGGCGGTTATCCTGCTCCCTTCCAGCCCGTTTGCCGCGATAAGGGCTCTGAGCCCTTTGTTGGCAGTATGGGGAAGTCTCTTTAGGCCTTCTTTTACGATGATCCTGTTTTCTCCCTGAAGATCCATCACATCCCCCACAGTGGCGATGGCTGCGATCTCGGCAAATTCCAGGATTTCTTCCTCCGGGATCCCGTTCTTTTCGTACAGCGCCCAGATCAGTTTCCAGGCGACCGCCGCGCCGCAGAGCTTTTTATTTGGATATAAACAGACAGGCAGCCTGGGATCGATCACCGCGTCCGCGGGAGGTATTACCCACTCTCGTCCGCTTTCCGTATCCCTGTACGGAACCTCATGGTGATCTGTAACGATCACAGTCATCCCGTACTTTTTTGCCTCCGCGATTTCATCGACGGCGGATATCCCGTTATCACAGGTCACGATGGTATCAATATGATCCTCTTTCGCCTGTTCGATCAGCTGACGGTGGATCCCGTAACCGTCCTTCACCCGATCCGGAATATAGGTATCCACATCCGCCCCCAGACGTTTCAGCCCTTTCAGCAGGATATATGTGGCCGATACGCCGTCTATATCATAATCGCCGATGATCCTGATCCTGGCTCTGCGGGCGGTTTTCTCTGAAAGGATGTCCACCGCCGTGTCCATATCCCTCAGAAGCCAGGGCGACGGCAGATCTTTCAGTGTACCGTACAGATAGGTACGGATATCTTCCATCTCCACAACATCTCTGTTCCTGATCAGTCTGGCAATCACAGGATCGATCCCGAACTTCCCGGCAATTTCCTGAAAATCTGCCCTTTTGGCCGTCACAACCCACTTTTCCATAATTCCTCCTGATAAACAGTAATCCCGGGACAAAATCCGTGCCCCGGGATGCTGGTTTATATTATTCAGACTTTTCTTCCTGAGAAGGGTCTTTCGCAGCCGCTTCCCGCGCCAGCCGCTCCGCAACTCTCTTACGTTTTTTCTTTTTGGGCTGGTTCTTACTGTTTTTTCTTCCCTGAGTGCTGCCGCTCTTATCTTCTGAGGCAGCCGTATTCCCGCCTGTCAGCGCGCCTGCCGGTGCTCCGGCCAGTGCGGCCGTCTGAGTACCCGCTTTTGTGAAGTGGCGTTTCATTACCAGCCACAGCGGACCGGTAATACATACAGATGAATATGCTCCGCATACGATACCTACCATAAGAGGTGCCGCGAATTCCTTAATGGAGGATACTCCCATCACATAGAGAACCGCCACCATGATAAAGGTTGTCAGCGATGTATAAATACTTCTTGTAAGCGTCTGGGTGATACTGTTGTTCACGATCTCAGCCAGATCCGTCCTGCTCTGTCCTTCGTGAAGGTTCTCACGGATACGGTCAAAGATAACGATCGTGGCGTTGATGGAATATCCAAGGATCGTCAGCATAACGGCGATAAAGGTATTTCCCACAGATGTTCTGGAAATCGCGTAGAACGCGAATACTACCAGCACGTCGTGGAGAAGCGCCAGAACCGCGCTGCTGGCAAAACGGATATCCTTGAACCGGAACCAGATATAGATCAGCATACATACCGCAGCTACCGCAACCGCCACAAGAGCGTCTCTTCTCATCTCAGCGCTTACAGTTCCGGAGATACTTTCTGTGGAAATCAGAGTCTCATCTACGTCAAAATTCTCCACCATGGCCTGATTCAGAGCCTCGCGCTCCTCCTGGGAAAGGGTACGGGTCTTGATCACAACCTGATTGGTCCCCACCACCTTGGTGGGCTGCACATTCTTGTCCCCTGTTACTTTCTCCACTACAGGCGTCACTTCTGAGTCGATCTGTTTGATGTCCATATCCTCGTTAAAGGTAACCGTTGTCGCCGTACCGCCGGAGAACTCCAGGCTGTAATTCAGCACGCTGCCTTTGGATACATTGTTGATCAGCATCGCCGCCGGTCCGGAAAGGATCAGGAGGATGGAGATCAGGAAGAACAGTTTCCTTTTTCCCGCAAAGTTAAACGCCTTGCGCTCTTTGGCTCTTCCATAAAATTTTTCATCCTGAACGCCCACCGCATACAGCGCGTTTACCACGAATCTGGAGATCACAAGGGCCGTAAACATGGATACCACGATACCGATGGCCAGAGTGTATGCAAATCCTTTTACTGTTCCGGATCCCAGCCACATCAGTACGAAAGCGGCGATCAGCGTAGTGATATTTCCGTCAAAGATCGCGGAAAAAGCCTTGGAAAATCCGGCTTTGATCGCTCCCCTCACAGAAATCCCCGCCGCGATCTCCTCTTTGATGCGGGCGTATATGATCACGTTGGCATCCACCGCCATACCGATACCCAGAATGATACCCGCGATACCGGGCAGTGTCAGTGTAATGTCAAAGGCGTTGAGCACGATCAGCACAATGGCTGTATAGAGGATCAGGGCAATACCTGCCACAACGCCGGGAACCCGGTATACGATGATCATCAGCAGGATCACCAGCACAAGACCGATCCCGCCCGCGATCACACTGGTGGTGATAGCTTCCTCGCCAAGCTGGGCCGCTACCACACTGGAACGCAGTTCCTCCAGTTCCAGGCTCAGTGAACCGATACGGATATAGGAAGCAAGGTTCTGCGCTTCCTCCACATCAGCCATTCCGTTGATCTGCGCCTGTCCGCCGGTAATCGCTTCCTGAACGGTAGGCGCGCTCAAGATCTCGTCGTCATAGACAATGGCGATCTGGCTTCCCACATTATTCTCTGTCGCTTCCGCGAATTTCTCTGATCCCTCGTCTGTAAGGATCAGATTTACCGCGTATTCTCTGCTGCTGCCGTCCTGATTCTGGTAGGCGCCGCCTTCCGCGTCCGCCACGTCCGTTCCTTCCAGCACAACAGAACCGGCTTCCCGGATCTCGTCCAGACTTCTGGAAAGCACATATGTTGTTCCGTCATACTCAAAGTTCGTATTGCCATCCGCGTCTGTCTGCTCAATAAAGCACAGTGATCCCGGTTTTCCGAGATCATTCAGGATCTGGTCCGCGTCTGTCACTCCGGGAATCTCTACCGTGATACGGTTGCTTCCCTCCTGATACGCCTGAGCTTCCGTGCTGTACTGTTCTACACGCTTCTGCATCTTATAGACAGTATCTTTCATATCCTCGCTGTCAGGATTTTCTTCTTTCGCCTGATATGTAATGCTGACGCCGCCCGCCAGATCAAGACCTGTTTTGATATTCTTTGCAGATCCTGTTCCGGTAGATCCGATGCCAAATCCCGCCGTATAACACAGGAAGGCTGTGATGATCACAGTCAGCATCAGTACCGCGATTCCTCTGTTTTTCTTCATGGTCTATCCCTTCTTACTTTCATTATTCAGCCAAAGCGGCTTTTATCATGATCGCGCACTCCACTCGTTTCCGCTGAAGTTCGCATCCGATCTCATAACTGCCTTTAATATCGTTCTGGAAATGCCATGCGTTCGCCGCGCATCCGCCGCTGCAGTAAAATCTCGCGAAGCACTCCCGGCAGTCCTTCTTGGTATAAACGTTGCAGTCCTTAAATTCATCCTTCACTGCGGGACGGGTAATTCCTTCGTCCACATTTCCCATAAGGAACTTTTCTTCTCCCACGAACTGATGGCAGGGATAAAGATCGCCCCATGGGGTCACCGCAAGATATTCCGTGCCGGATCCGCATCCGGAAAGCCGTTTGTACACACACGGGCCTCCGGTAAGATCGATCATGAAATGGAAGAAATTAAATCCCTTTCCCTCTTTTTCTCTTCTGATCATCTCTCTGGCAAGAATATCGTATTCCTCCAGGATCTTCGGAATATCTTCTTTCCGGATGGCATACTCTTCCGTATCCGCCGCCACCACAGGCTCTACAGAAATCTGTTTGAATCCCAGATCCGCAAGATGGAGCACATCCTTCGAGAAATCAAGATTATGGCGGGTAAAGGTACCTCTCACATAATAATTCTCCTGATTTCTGGATTCCGCGAATTTAATGAACTTCGGCATAATGAGATCGTAGCTTCCCGCGCCTTTGCGGAACGGCCTCATATAATCGTGAACTTCTTTCCGCCCGTCAACGCTGAGCACCACGTTGGACATTTCCCTGTTACAGAATTCCATCACTTCGTCGTTAAGGAGCACGCCGTTGGTAGTCAGTGTAAAACGGAATTTTTTATTATGAGCTTTCTCCTGCTCTCTTCCGTAACGTACAAGTTCTTTTACAACATCCCAGTTCATCAGAGGCTCGCCGCCGAAGAAATCCACTTCCAGGTTTCTTCTGGAACCGGAATTGGCGATCAGAAAATCAAGAGCTTTCTTCCCCGTCTCAAAAGACATCAGCGCGCGCCTTCCGTGATATTCTCCCTCCTCGGCGAAACAGTAACGGCAGGCAAGGTTACAGTCATGCGCAATGTGAAGACAAAGGGCTTTCACCACCGTCTGGCGGTTTTTGGTAAACTCATCAATGGCATTTTCATAAATGTCCTTTGTAAAGAGCATCCCCTCTTCTTTCAGTTTCTCACATTCTGCGGCAGAAGTCCGGATCTCCTCCGGGCGGAATCTGCCGCCGAGCTTCTCCACGATTTCATCAGCAGAAAGTCCCTCTTCAATATACGGAAGCGCTTCATAGGTGACCGTATCCACCAGATGAATACATCCGCTGTTAATGTCCAGAACAATGTTATACCCATTGCTCTGATATCTGTGAATCAGACTCATGTCTTCAAAATCCTTTCATTTGTCAGTTTTGGCTTTTAAACTGCGTACAGGATATCCTGATCTGTACAGCATAAGAATAAGCAGCGGATTTCACCCCGCTGCTTAACTGTGCTTCTGTCCTGCGCTTATTTATGCTCGCAGCTCTGATTTCCTACTGTACAGGAAGTCTTACATGCTGACTGGCAGGAAGTCTGGCACTCGCCGCATCCGCCTTTCTTAACAGTGTTCTGTAAGTTCTTTGTATTTAAGGTTTTGATATGTTCCATGCTATAGTCCTCCTTATGTATCGTTATCTCCGGATAGTATAGCATATTTTTCCGGTAAATAAAAGAGTTTTTTTACTGCCGGGCTTCCACATTTTCACGCAAGCATACCGCCCAGCGCGCCGCCTCCCAGACACATACAGAATGTGGTGATAAGATGCTGAAAAGACATATCCCATTTTCCCTGCACTACAAATGATGCCGCTGCAAGCAGGATAAAATAAGTCAGCCCTGTCAGGATTCCCCAGAAATATTTATCCCGGCGCATCAGCTTTCCTGCCATAAAACCGCCGGCGAAACAGGAGGCCACGTATATCGCCACTATACCGGCGGCTGCCGGAGCCCTGCCAAGATCCAGCTGGAATACCAGAAAAGCCAGAAGGAAAAGGAATGCTCCTGTAATCGCGTAAGCCAGAAACAGGGATTTTAAAATCGTTTTTAATTTCATAAAACACCCCTCCCGTTAAAATATATGGGAGGGGTGTTTTTCATATTACATCTGATTTATTTTTTTCTTTTTCTGAGATATATGATCACAACAATAATCACAACCGCCGCCACAGCAAGAACTACAAACGGTGCGATCGGTGTGGTATCGCCGGTATTCACGGCATCTGTGGATTCACCGCTGCTGTCCGTGTTCTCATTAGCGCTGTCCTGACTGCTTCCATCAGTATTTCTGCTGTCCGTACTTCCAGCGCTGTTTCCAGAAGATGCGGACGGGGTAACAGTACCAGAAGATGCACTGTTTCCATTATCTCCATCAGAAGATGACGGGGCAGGCGTCGCTGTTGCAGCCGGCGTTGTTTCATATCCGTCCGTTGCGATTTCTTCACCTACCAACGGTTTGCTTCCCGCAATGCCGAAAGGACTGAAAGAATGTGTGCTGAATACCATCGTGCTTCCGTTCACGCTGGGTACAATAGTCTCCATTGCACCGTTGTCCAGAAGATGCTCAATCGTATATTCATATCCCTCTTTCACAGGAACCGTCACACTGATATATTCGCCGTCTGGAATCTCATATTCTGTGTTATTCTTCAGATCCCACAGTTCAAATTCGTAGGATTTGAAAATATTTGCTTCATTTTCGTTGGTAAATTCATAATCCTCGCCGCTGGTGGCACGGAACTGTACATACCAGGGAAGATTGATGCCTGACACATAAATGCCGTTGCAGCTATGGTTGGCTTCCGCCATTGCGGCCGTCTCTTCTTCTGTAAATTCTTCTTCCTCTTCCACCTGGACAGGACGGTCGTCTTTCTCTTCTTCCTCACGTTCGAAGATATCTTCCGGTGTTACGGTGGGCGCCGGGGTTTCTGTTGCTTCCGGCGTTACTGTCGCCTCAGGCGTTACGGTTGCTTCCGGGTCTTTTTCATCCGTATCCGCTTCATCCTCAGGTGTTTCCGCAGGTTCCGGCGTTACGGTTGCTTCCGGAGTTACTGTGGCTTCCGGGTCTTTCTCCTCTGTATCCGCCTCAGCTCCGCCTTCTTCCTCAGGTGCTTCCGTAGGTTCCGGCGTTACCGTCTCTTCCGGAGTTACTGTGGCTTCCGGATCTTTCTCCTCTGTATCCGCCTCAGCTCCGCCTTCTTCCTCAGGCGCTCCCGTAGGTTCCGGCGTTACGGTTGCTTCCGGGGTTACTGTGGCTTCCGGGTCTTTCTCCTCTGTATCCGCCTCAGCTCCGCCTTCTTCCTCAGGCGCTTCCGTAGGTTCCGGCGTTACCGTCTCTTCCGGGATTTCTGTATTATCCGTCTCCCCTTCTCCGTTGCCGTCCGCTGTGTCTCCGTTTTCTCCTTCAGGCGCTACGGTAGGCTCCGGGGTTACAACTGTATCTGTATTTTCTGATCCTTCCGAATTATCTTCTGCAGGTTCCTCATTGTTTCCGGAATTATCCTGCGATTCTCCTTCGGACCATTCCTCTTCATTCTCCTGGGATTCATTGTCCAGTCCGTTGACAACAACCGTCACCGTGCCATAAATGGCGTCAGAAACGCCGTCCCAGCCTGAGATCTTCGCGAGATCCGCAGAATTATAGGGACGGAATACAACTTCATAGGACTGAACTCTCTCAGAGGGAACACTGGAACTGTTTACCCAGGACAGGGTTCCGTAGTCACTGCCCGGAAGAGATATCTCCGAAAGGGGAACCGGCTGGTCGATCGTCACATTATCCGGGATCAGGCTGCTGACCTGGATCTGCGCAGTGTCGCCGTGTACAGACGCCGGCTGAATCTGCCCTGCCAGCAGAGCCGCGCTCAGCGCTGCTGCCGCTATAAACTGTACGTTCCTCTTTCTGTTGTTTCTCTTTTTCATCATATCCACACCTCTGTTTATGTTCAAACAATCTGATTGTCCATTTTCAGTTCTAAATATATCAAAGTTTTATCTTTTCGTAAATATTTTGTAATATTTCATCGCATTTTACGACGTCCATATTATAACACAGTTCTTTTTTTTTCGACACCCCTAAAATAATATTTTTTATCTATACACGTTTCACATCAAATTGTTATTTATTATTCATCATAAGCGAAAACTGACGGACTATTCTGGTTATTTCCCCGGTAACCGCTTCAACTCCCTGTTCCGACCGATTCCAGTTTTCCTTCGTGATCCCATCCGGAAATGAAGGGATCACCAGAAATTCCGTTTCCGGATATACGTGCTGAAAATACATCAGAACGCGCCGCGCGTGATGGGATTTGCAGCAGAGAATGGCCTTTTTTACGGATAACCCGGCCTTTTCGGTAACCTCCCTGGAAAAAAGAGCGTTTTCATACGTATAGGTCGCCCTGTCTTCCCTTAAGATATCTTCCGGCTTTACCCCGTTTTTTACCAGAACATCCCGGAGAAATTCCCATTCTGTCTCATAAGATCCATGATATTTCTCCTTTTCGGAAAGTACCCCGCTGAAACGGCCCGTGGTGATACTGTATTTCCCGCTTGGCAGGACGGCAGGCGCATAACCTTCTCTGTAAAGTTCAGCCGCTTTTTCCGCCATATGGGGGTAACCGTTGCCCGGAACAAATATGATATCCGCCTTTTCCGGTCTGTTTTCAACAAAAATAAATTCCTCTGTTTTTTTCAAAAAATCATTATAATCCATTGTACACTCCTGCTCCCCTACTTTGTAACTATTACTGTACTGTATCCCTCGTCTCTCAGACGCTGTTCCATATTTACGGCGTTCCCCAGCTGCTGAAACGCTCCTGCCTGCACTTTGTACAGATCATTCTGATGGAGAAGATACGCCGGATATCCCTGATCCATCAGCTGATACAGCATACGGTCCGCGTTTTCCCTGTTTTGGAAAGCTCCGGTCTGCACGCGGTAATAAACCGGCGCCTCTATGGTTTCCTCCGTCAACGTGCCGAGGATCGCTCCGGCGATACTCTGTACAGTTTCTTTTAAGTTTTCGTCATACAGATCATTATCACCGTCAGAATTTATAAATCCGGTTTCCACAAGAAGCGCCGGCATTTTGGTTCTGCGAAGGACCACAAGCCCGGGCCGTTCCTTCACTCCCAGCTCCCTGAAACCAAGTTCGCCCAGAGCGCCTACGATATTTTCCGCCATGTCGAATTTGATCCCGTTCTTATCGTAGACCAGAACTTCCACTCCTTCATACTGATTATCGGACGGACTGCTGTTCCTGTGAAAAGAAATAAAATAATCGGCTCCCGACTCGTTTGCAAGCCTCGCCTTTTCAAAAGGCGTCTGATAAACGTCGGTGGTCCTTGTATAGACCACATCGATTCCGTTCTCTTCCAGGATCTTCCCTACTTCCAGGGTAAGCTCCAGATTATCGTCTTTTTCCTGCCGTCCCTTGTAGACGGCCCCCGGATCTGTTCCTCCATGTGCAGGAAGCAGTCTGCGCAAAACGCACAGACTGCTTCCCTGTTCCGGGTATGATATTCTGAGCAAATCCCATACTCCGGCGTTATGAATTTTTCATTACTACGTTCTGCACAGTGTCGGCCACATGCTCGCAGGCATCCGCGCAGTTTTCCATGTAATTATAAATCTCTCTCCAGGCGATGATCTTAAGCGGATCCGGCTCTGTTTCATGAAGCTTTCTCATGCTGGAGACAAAGAGACGGTCTGCTTCCTCCTCAAGTTCATTGATGCGGATGATCCTCGACTTAAGGGTTTTGGAATGACGGAAATCAGCGAAATCTTTCATCATATTCTTCATTTCCTCACAGCATCTGGACACCACGTCCATCAGTTCCACCGCGTCCTCATGGATTTCCTGAACATTATTGATATAAAGGCGGAGCAGGACGTCCTCCAGCTTATCAACCACCTCGTCGATATTGTCTCCCAGAGAAGCGATATCTTCTCTCTCAATGGGAACGATAAACGCTCTCGCCAGATTGTCCATGATCTGATGTCTTTTTTGATCCGCCGTATGTTCAACCTTATGAATCTCATCCATACACTTACTGATATCTTCCGGTCTGAAGTTTTCCAGGGAACGCTTCAGCAGCTGGGCAGCCTCGCAGGATGCCTCCGCGCTTTCGATAAATTTCTCAAAATAGAACATATCCTGTTTCTTTGACATTGTTTAATCCTCCGTAATTTAAAAGATGTACATAAAAAGCTTGGCCATTACAAAACTGATCAGTCCGCATCCCGGGAAGGTAAAGATCCATGTGAGCATCATATCCTTGACAACCGAAAAGTTAATTGCCGAAAGACGTCTCACCGCGCCCACACCCATAATAGAACTTGTCTTCGTATGTGTGGTGGATACCGGGATACCAAATACGCTGGAAAGCAGAAGGCAGAAAGCTCCCGCAAGGTCTGCGGCAAATCCTTGATATTTCTCAAGTTTAACCATATCCATACCTACGGATTTAATAATCTTCTCTCCGCCGACGCTGGTTCCCAGAGCCATGACAACACTGCAGAGCAGCATCAGCCAGACCGGGATCTGCATGCCTGAAACTTCATTCTGTCCGTTGGAAAAAGCGATCCCCAGAAACAGAACGCCGATAAATTTCTGGCCGTCCTGCGCACCGTGCATGAAACTCATAGCCGCCGCACCGACAATCTGCGCATAGTTAAAGAACCCGTTGGCTTTCCGGCGGTCAAGATTCTGACATAAAACAGTAAGCAGTTTACAGATCACCCAGCCGCTGGCAAAACCGAGAGCAAGGCTGAGAACAAGACCGTAAAGGACCTTGACCCACTCGCCCATATTAACGCCGCCGATTCCCTGCTGGATAGCGATCGCCGCTCCCGTAAGACCTGCGATCAGGCTGTGGCTCTCACTGGTGGGAATACCGAAAACAGAAGCACCCACACTGTATACCACAATAGAAAACAGGGCCGCACACAAGGCGATCATCGCGTCGTTGGTGCTGGTCCCGAAATCCACCATGTTGCTTATGGTGGACGCAACGGCACTGTTGATATTGGTCATTACAAATACTCCGAGAAAATTGAAGGCCGCGCTCATCCAGATAGCGCTGCGTACCCCCATACATCTGGTAGTCACGCAGGTGGCAATGGCATTGGGCGCATCTGTCCATCCGTTTACAAAAATAACTCCCAGAGTCAGAAGCGTTGTGATACAGAGCGCAGGATTAGACGTAATCTGCTGCCAGAAATATGAAAATGATATGTCCATTAAATTTTATCTCCCTGTATTTTAATTATAGTGATTCCTCAAACCTGTCAATATTGTTTACCTTTCCGATCACTACCATGATATCATCCGGCTGCAGGCGGTAGGACGGCGAGATTTCAATATTTGTAGTCCTGTCATTCTCAATCGCAATAATGTTCAGGTTGTATTTCGGACGGATTCCCAGTTCCTCAATACTGTGGCCGATAATCTTATCCGAAATCCTGATCTGACGTATCTCCACACTGTTGTCCAGAGATACATAATCGAGGAAGTTCCTGGAAACCAGCCTTTTGCCGAGGCGAAGAGCCATATCTCTTTCGGGATAGACAACTTCCGCGCCGATCTTCTTCAGCACAGCTCCCTGCTCTTCGCTGATGGCTTTCGCGATTACTTTGGGAACGCCCAGCTCCACCACTCTCATGGTCGTGAGGATGGAAATATCCACCTTCTCGCCAATGCAGACGATCACCACATCGCAGTTCTGTAACCCGATCTCTCTCAGGGTTTCCAGACTCAGATCATCTGATACAAAAGCATACTCCGTATACTGGCGCACCTCTTTGACCTTGCTCTCGCTCCGGTCCACGACGATTACCTCCTTGCCGGCCTCGGCCAGAGAAATCGCAAGCGCCGTACCGAAACGGCCCAGTCCGATGATTCCAAAAGAAGTGGCTTCATTATTCTTTTTCATTTTATTTACCTGTATGTGTCCTGCACATATTTCCTTTCTGAATAAATATTCTTATCTTATCAGCCGATAGATACTGTTTCCTCCGTGAAATGAGCACGGGGTTCCGGATGATCGATCCACATTGACAGAAGCGTAACCGCGCCAAGTCTTCCGATAAACATGATCAGGATAATCACCAGCTTGCTTCCGTCGCACAGATCCGGCGTGATTCCGGTGGAAAGTCCCACGGTACCAAACGCGGAGACCACCTCAAACAGAACCTGCATAAAACTGTACTGCGGATCCATGACGCAAAGCAGGAAACTTCCCACACACACCACCGACATGGATAAAAGTGTGATGATGGAAGCGCTGGCTACCGTTCCCCTGGAAATCGCCCTGCGGAACGCGCCTACCTGTTTCTTATTGAACATGGCTCTCGCTTCCTGGAGCAGGACGAAAAATGTAGTCGTCTTGATACCTCCACCGGTAGATCCCGGGGACGCGCCGATAAACATAAGCACGCAGAGCACAAACAGTCCGGCATTGGTAAAGCTTCCAATGGGATATGTGGAAAATCCCGCCGTTCTGGCTGATACGCTGTGGAAAAAGGCGCCCAGCCAGGTAACGTCCTCCGTTGCTTTCAGAAGAAGCGTTCCGACAACCAGAAGCACTGCCGTTGTGGTAATAACGATCTTGGAATGCAGCATCAGTTTTTTGAATCTTCTGTTGCTGATAATGTCGCGGATTACCAGGAATCCCAGACCGCCGAAAATGATCAGGATACAGGTGATCATATTCAGAAGCACATTGTCCCTGTACGGGATCAGGTTCTGAAGTCCTCCCAGAATATCGAAGCCCGAGTTGTTAAAGGCTGCGATAGAATGGAAGATACTGATACCCAGTGCATGTACAGGCGGATAATCCTGTACAAATACAATAAAACTCAGTACTGCGCCGGCGCCCTCGAAACACAGTGTCGTGAGAAGCACCGCCTTGATCAGTTTAACGATACCCTTATAACTGTTGACGTTCAGCGCCTCGCTGACCATGACTCTGGTCTTTATGCTGACACGTTTCTTGATCGCAAGCATGAATCCCACGCCCACAGAAGTCACTCCCAGACCTCCGATCTGGATCAGCGCCGCAACGACGCCCTGCCCGAAGGGGGTGAAATGATCCGCTGTATCAATCGCGATCAGACCTGTCACACAGACCGCGCTGGTAGATGTAAACAGCGCGTCAATGGGTCTTACCGTTACGCCGTCCCTTACAGATACCGGCAGGAGCAGGATCAGAGCTCCCAGAATAATCACTGTGGCGAAACCCAGAGTGATCAGACGTCCGGGCGGCTGTTTCTTAAGTCCGTTTATGAAATTTTCGAATATTGTTTTCATTTTTTTATGTCCTTGCTGTCTTACTAATCACTTTTTATTATGTTCACGCAAAAACAGCATATCCATTTTTGCCGTCCTTTTTGAACAGGATCAGTAATTCCCGCAAAAAACGGGCGCAAAGAAATATAGCAGGCTGAAAGCAGGCAAAAAAACGCTCCTCTCTGGGAACATTAAGCAGCCGCCTCCTGCTCACAAGAACTGTCAGAACAGCAAAACCCAAAAGTCCGTTGGAAAACGGACGCTTCGCCAGCCTGGCAGGTCCCACATACAGTATCAGTGGAAAATTCGCCACCGCCTCAGTCTCTGATATATAACAGAGCGAAAGGTCATCATCTTCTCCGCCGTCAGATCCCGGCAACGCGGTGTCTTCTGTCATTACAGCTTCTTTCGGACAGAACACGGCATTGTCCGTTATCAGTAAACAGAGCACAGCCAGCATGCAGACAAGTATCAGGCTGTGATGAAATTTCCCGTTCACAGTATTTTCTCCTTTCCGTCAATTATCTAAAAAATAACATCACCTCACCTATTTGTCAATACTGGTTCTTTCGCCTTTCGTAAACCCGCAGTTTCCTTCGTCCGCCGCAAACCGGTAATAAATTTTCAGCTGTCTCTTATCCTGTACTTCAATTCTGCTGATCATTTTCAACACGATATCTCTTTTCAGGGCGCCCGTCCGGATGCGTTTTTTCAGATCCTCTGCCGCAGAACCTGAAACCGCGTATTCTGCCGCGCACAAGGCAGCTCTGTCTGCTCTTTCTTTTTCAAGACTTTGCAGCCTGGATGTGTATAATTCCATTTTTTTCTGATAATCAGCACGGCAGGACAGAAATTCCTGCCTGGTAAGCAGACCCTCCCTGTAGTCTTCATACACATAGCGTCCGAGTCTCCTTACTCTTTCGAGATCTTTTCTGAGCCCGATCTCCTCCCCGCCGTTACGCTCTGCCTCTCCATGCATCATGTGCCGGATCTCATCTCTGTACGATCCCGCGCAGTCCAGCAGGGTGCAGAGATCGGCCTTCACCGCTTCCTCCAGGATCCTGAAATCCGTCCTGTGAGGACTGCAGAAAGCCAGCCCGTTCCGCTTGTATGTTCCACAGTACAGCACAGCCGCACTGCTTCCGTCCGCTCTGCGCCAGCTGTTCCGTATCATGGAACTACCGCAGATTCCGCATCTGGCCAGCCCGGCAAAAACATTTCGCTCTGACACAGCGCTATAGCTTCTCCGGTTCACTGTCATCTGCTCCTGGACAGTCTCCCAAAGTTCTCTGTCTATAAGAGGCTCATGGGTGTTCTCCACACGGATCCAGTCACTGCGGGGCACGGCCCTCTGACGCCCCCGCATCTTCTGGGTCTTTTTCCCCTGCACCATGGTTCCGGTATACGTCTCATTGCACAGAATTTGATGAACCGCTGAATACGTCCAGCCCCGTCCCGGAATTTCTCCGGGATTACAGTAATTCTCGCCCTTCAGCCTTTTGTATGCGGAAGGCGAGGGAACCGACTCCCTGTTAAGCGTTTCCGCGATCTCCGACTTGGACATCCCCCCTGCGTAAAGTAAAAAAATCCGCCTTACAATCCCCGCAGCATAAGGATCCGGCGCCAGCCTGTTCCTCGCGCCGGGACATTTTCTGTAACCGTAGCAGGCAAAAGCTCCCACAAATTCGCCGGCTTCCTGTTTTGCCTTTACCGCGGCATGTATTTTTACCGAAATATCCCGGGCGTACTGCTCATTGAAAATATTTTTCAGCGGAAGGAGTAGATCATAGGACTTCTCCCTGCTGTCAATGTCATCGGTAAGAGAAATAAAACGAACACCTTTTCCGGGAAAATATTTTTCCAGATATCTTCCTGTCTCAATATAATCTCTTCCGAACCTTGAAAGGTCCTTAACGATCACACAGTTCACTTTTTTATCTTCAATGTCCCGAATCATACGCCTGAATCCGGGTCTTTCAAAGCTCGTTCCCGAATAACCGTCGTCCACGTAAACATCCCGGACCATTATTTCAGCATTTCTTTCTACAAATCCGAGAAGCAGCTTCTTCTGATTCCCTACGCTGTCGCTCTCCTCTTTATCCCCGTCCTCTCTGGAAAGGCGGATATAGAGCGCCGCCTGGTAGTAAGCCGATGAAAAAGCCTCTTCTGCTCCGCCGCCGTATCGAAATGCCGAAGCGCCGCTCATCTTCCCGCCCCGGTTTCCGGGTCTGTGAAATAATTTTCCCGATCCCCACACCTGTCTGCCGGAGCCGTTCCGCCGTTTTCTCCGGCAGAAGCAGACAATCCGCCATAACTTCTATATATATAGGAAATCATTTCTCCGACTGTGATCTCTCCGAGAAATATCTTCTCGATTCTGTATGGTTCCTGCAGTCTTTCCTTCATATTCTGTCCCCTTTCTTTCCTGATACAGTGGAAACAATATATTTCCCCGTCCATTCAGGATGGTTTCTGATGACAGAATATGCCGCAATTCCTGTCCATTATGCTGATTCAGAGAAAGAATCTGCGCAGACTGTTTCCTCCATGTCCCGCGTCAAGCATAATTTTGTACGCCATCGCCAATTCCTCCCTGCATTATTTTTATAGGTTATTTATAATATATGCCGCTTCCCTGATTACGCGCAGTTTCAACCCCTGCGGTTCATTCTTCCGGATACATACTCTGATGTGTATCGGAAAGCGCGCACATGGCAAAGGTTCCGCTTTCCCTGTCGTAGCAGTAAATATTAAGAGTCAGAAAATCTTCCGGCGGCGTGGTCTCCCTCACAGTATCCGCCAGAACCAGTCTGAGATCTTCCGGATCAACGCATGACGCACGGTGTATCATAACTTCATGAATACTGGTAAACACCATGTAGAAACTGTCTTCCAGAAGAGCCGCGATCCTCTCCGCCACGCCGGGAAGGAAGATCGCCGCGGCGCCGTTCGTCCTCTTTGTGGTACTCAGGCAGTTCCCCATAACGCCTTTCCGGAGCGGATAATCGGACAACAGATTCATAAAGTTGTCGCCTTCATAGCTTTCGGAAAAAAGCATCTTCTCCCACTGGTAGATCCTGGGCGGCGAAAGAAAATAGGTATTCACCAGCGCTTCGTCAAATACTTCATCCCTGTCCTTACCCCATCTTTCAAGCAGCGGCTCCCGTATCTTCATACTTGCCATACAGCCGGATACTTCTCCCATACGGGCATAGAGGACCAGGGCAATATCACCCAGTTTCCTGTAAACCGCATTCTCCAGATCCGCCTTATTCCTGTCCACATTCAGGAGACGTATAAAAAGTTCTCCTCTTATCTTTCCGTAATCTCCAAGATCACCTACCCGCTGGATAAAGCTGTTATCATACAAACCTTCCATCCGGCGCATGATCTCTCCAACCAGTTCTTCCACCGTCCTTCCACTCTGATAAAGCTCATAAAGATCTCTGATATGCAGGGCGCATACTTCGCTCAGTTTCTCATTCTCATAGTATTTCAGGATCATCCTGTCCCCGGAAGTTGGCGGAAATTCCTCCTTTTCCTTAAAATAAATGCGGTTTTCCGCATAACCGGTAGCCTCCAGAAGCCCGCTCCGAAGCTCCTGCACAAATTCCATATACGTTTTTGACATATCTGCTCCTTGTCCTGTCTGTGAAATACGGGCGATCCGCCCAAGACATTATTAGAATTAAATAGATAATAATAAAGAAAGGGGAGCGCAGGCTCCCCTCAGAGTTGCTGTGATTTCAGTATAAACTTCCATCACAGATGTGTAAAGAATTTTTCATCGACAAATTCTGCAAAGCCCCTGCTCCTGCAGATATTTCAGCAGTCCCTCGCAGCCTTCCACTACGTCTTCATAAGTCTCGTCAAAGTTTCCGGTATACCACGGGTCCGCAATATCCCTTCCCGATCCGGCAAAGGAAAGCAGTTTGTATACCTTGCCGTCGGGATCCCCCTTCAGCATCCTGTTCAGGTTACGGATATTCCAGGAGTCCATACCGATGATATAGTCATATTTCCCGTAATCGCTCCATGTGATCTGTCTCGCGCGGTGCGGGACAAGAGGAATGCGCATTTCTTTCAGTTTTCTCACTGTCCCGTGATGAGGCGGATTTCCGATCTCCTCCGTACTGGTTGCGGCAGAATCTATGTGAAACTGATCCTCCAACCCGCGTTCTTTTACCATGTGAGTGAAAACACTCTCGCTCATAGTCGAACGGCATATATTGCCGTGGCAGATGAATAGTATTTTTATCATATCTCTTATATCCCTTCATAAGCCTTCAAACCTTGATATTACGGGCTTTCCGGCGCTTTTTTCAATTTTTCCGTTTTGCCTTAAATTCACGTTATTCTTTGTAAATCTACGCAAATTCACGGGCAAATGGTGTAGTAATTGGTGTAGTAACTCTGTTCAATTTCAGCCTGATTTTCTCTGCTTTTCCGGCGTGACAGTTCCCTTGAAATCTATAATTTTTGCCATCTGCTCCGCTGCCCGGTCAAAGCTGGCGTGGGTGTAGACATTCAGCGTCACTCCCACATCAGAGTGTCCCATCACATACTGCAAGGTCTTTATATCCATACCGGCGTTTGCCATATTCGTACAGAAAGTATGGCGGAACACATGGGGCGTGATATGCGGCAGCGGCTTGTCCGGGTACAGTTTCTTGTACTTTTTCATCGCCCAGCGCATTTCATTTTCTATGTGTAATGCTACCTTGGGCTTGTCGTCCTTATCCAGCAGCAGAAAGCCGCTGTACCCGTCTACAATGATTTCCGTCTTTATCTTCCTGCGGCGTTCAAGGATATTGTTCAGACTTTGATAAACTTCCTCTGTCATGGGAATAAAACGGCAGCCGCACTCCGTCTTGGTTTTCTCGACATAATACTTTCCGCCCCGTTCCCGGACAAGCTGGTGGTCTACCCGGATTCGCCGGTTTTCAAAATCCAAATCACTTTTTGTAAGGCCGCAAAACTCACTGACACGCATACCCGTTCCCAGCAGCACGACAAATTCATCATAATACTTGGTATAGGTTTTGTCCTCCCGGATAAAGCCCATCCAAATCTCCTGCTGTTCCTCCGTCATGGCAATCCGCTTCTGTGAGTCATTGGGAACCACGTCCACTAATTTGAAGTCAAAGGGATTTCGGCGGATAATATCCTCGTTGTATGCCATCTGAAAAGCGGGTTTCACAACGCCCCTGACACTGGTAATGGTACTGTACCCTTTCCCGTCGTTGTGAAGCTTCATAATCCATTGCTGCGCATCTGATACTTTAATATCCCGTATTTGCCGGTTTCCAAAATCTTCTTTCCTAATCAGGTTCAGAACAAAATTGTAACCGACTTTGGTATTATAGCGCACGCCCTGTTTCAAGCTGATATAGCGTTCCACAAGGGCAATCACGGTTGCCTTTCCAGCGGCATAATCAATCCCTTCATCAAGCTGCTTCTGGATTTCTTTTTCCTTTTCCCGCAGTTCCTTCAAATCAGAGGAATAGATGGTCTGTCGCTTGCCTCGAATGTCTGTATAGCGGTACTGATAAATCAGGTCTTTTCTCTGGCTCTCTCCTGTCCGCAGGATTCGTCCTTTGTGGTCTTTACGTTTCTCGGACATTGTCATACTCCTTTCCGTGATGGAAAGAGCCTTGATATGACACATTTATTGTATCATATCAAGGCCGCCTTTTACATCACAAATTTCAGATAGAATAAGCCTGTTCAATGTACTGGTCGAACAGGCGGCGTTTAATTAAGCGTTTATTTCCTACCCATAAGACGAAACGACAATTCTGGTCGTTTGTCAGGTCACGCAGTTTATTGATACCAATTCCAGAATAAGCCGCAGCTTCTTCCAGACTTAGATTACTCTTTTCCCAAATTGGGACTTCTTTCATAGGCAGTTACCTCCATAACTATCGTTGTCGCAGCAGTCGCCAAATGGATATGCAAGCATATCCGCTTGGCTCGTTGCCTGCGCAAATGAAATAAGCCAGACAGGAGAAGGTCGGCAACGAAGTCCGGCAACGGGCGCGGG
>NBJMC04201__coassemble_232_pt1 | contig 65835 bp, 59 predicted proteins | sample NBJMC04201__metabat2_high_PE_014 | metagenome-assembled genome bin NBJMC04201 | reverse complement strand
ATGAATGGATAAGGAGGAATGCAGAGAAAATGTCTGGAAGGACTCTTTCTTTTCGCTGCAGAATATTATTTCAACATTTACATCTTATGCATATTTTACAGTAGGAGCGATTGGTCTCGTTTTTGTTTTTATTTCGGGTAATTCAGGCATTGACCTCAGTATAGGAAATGTAGCTGCGTTTTCAGCGGTTATTTCTACCAGTGTAATGTCCGCATTAAATGATAAAGGAACGATGAATCCCTGGCTGATTATTTTACTGGGACTTTTTATTTCAGTAGGTATCGGAATGGCGTTTGGTCTTTTTAACGGGATTGCAATCGCGAAATTTAATATTGCGCCGTTTATTATCACTCTTGCCACGCAGCTTCTTTCTCTTGGCCTCAGCTATGTTTATACAAATGGCTACACGGTATCAGGTGCGCCTAGGGAATTGTCGCAATTATCAACACTGATAGGCATTCGCATCGGAGATAATATCATACCGGCGGCGGCAATACTTCCTTTTGTGCTCATTATTATAATGGCTTTGATTCAGAGAAAAACCACATTTGGCCGGCAGGTCGTTCTGACAGGAAGTAATCCTTCCAGCGCAGAGCATGCAGGAATTTCGCCGAAAAAAATGTATCTGATCGTATATGTGATTTCCGGTTTCTTTGCGGGTCTTACCGGGATGTTTGTCCCAATGTGTATAGGAGCTGTGAACCCGGATGTAGGCACGACATTTCTGATGCCTATGGTTGCAGCGGTGACAATTGGTGGAGTCAGTCAGACAGGCGGATATGGAAATATGCTGCAGGCATTTCTTGGAATTATATTTATTATTCTGCTGATGAGTGTTATGACATTTCTTGGATTCGGTCTGCCGATTCAGCAGCTGGCATACGGCGTAGTTATCGTATTTACAATGACGCTGCTGGGCTATCTGGAAAAGAAGAGATTCCGCAATTAAAAAGAAGAAAAGGAGGAAAATATTATGAAATTAGGAATTGGTTCATTTGCATACCGCTGGTCAGTGGGAAGACCTTATTATCGGCCGGAAAAGCCAATGTCTGCCGATGATCTGATCGACCGGTGTGTAGATTACGGAGTAAAAGCACTTTTGTACTGTAATAATATGGAATTGGAGAATTATCCCGATGAAAAGTTGTATGCCCTTCATGACCGGCTGGAAAAGGAAGGTATTGAGATAGAAACTGGTTCCAGGGGAACAGACCGGGATTATTTTATAAGAATGCTGAATGTTTCTAAAATTCTCGGGGCAAAGATTATGCGCATCGGCTGGGATATGGATCGTACTGCGGATCCAGAGGGATTAAAAAGGCAGATTCAGAACGGGATTGATACTATTAAGTCTTTGATGCCTCTGGCTCATGAGTATGGAATTGAGATTGGTATTGAAAACGGAAAGGGAAATCTGGTAAGCGAGGTAAAAGAAATTATTGAAGGAGTCGCCGATCCTGCTTTTGGCGCAGTGGTGGATACCTGTAATTCAACAGTATTCCTTACTCCTACGGAAGAAGCAGTCAGGACTCTGGCACCCTATGCGAAATCTGTTCATATTAAGGACTACGTTGTAACCTTGAATTCCCGGGGAGATGTTATTACCGGTGTTGCACTGGGAAAAGGATATGTGGATTTCCCCAAAATATTTCGGATTCTGGAAGAGAACGGATATGATGGAAACTGCTTTATCGAGCTTTATATCGATCGGTGTGATACCCATGAGGAGACTGTGGAAAATGAGTGGAATCTTGTAAAAGAAAGCATTGATTATGCGAAAAACGTGCTGAAATTGAAGTGAGGCAGATTATGAGTATATACATAGGACTCGATCTTGGCTGCACAGGATGTAAAGCCATTGCAATAGATGAAGATGGAAAAACGCAGGCGGCAGCTTCAGTGCGGTATGACGGAACCCTGATCGCAAGGGGGAATAATGCCTATGATCAGGATCCTTCCGTACTGGGCAGGGCAGGCATGGAGTGCCTGAAAAGAGCAATTTCTTCTTTGGAGGGAAATAAGGTAGAAGCAATTTGCGTAACAGCGCAAATGCATTCCATGGTAGCCTTAAATACCAAAAAAGAGGTGCTTCGCCCGATGATAAGCTGCGTAGATGCAAGAAATGACCGGCAGATACAGGAAATTTATGAAAAATGTGGAGGTGTGGACAGATTTCTGTCGTTTACCGACAATCGTATGGTTGCATCCTGTACGGGCGGGAAGATCTTATGGATGAAGGAGAATGAGCCGGATCTGTATAAACAGACAGATATGGTAATTACTCCGAAGGATTACTTCCGAATGCTTTTGACCGGGGAGACTGCCACAGACGAATCTGATGCCAGCGGCTATGGACTTTACGATGTGAAAAACAGATGCTGGAGTCGGGAACTGCTGGAATGTATCGGAATTCCGGCATCCATCCTGCCAGAGGTAAAACATTCAAATGCATATGCGGGAAAGATTTTGCCGCAGATTGCGGACGAGCTTCAAATTCCGAAAAATACAAAGATCGTCATGGGCGGCGGTGACGCGGTTGTCCAGACTGCCGGGGCCGGAGCTGTGGAAAAAGGGATATACAGTGTGGTTCTGGGATCAGGTGGAAATATATCCGCCTCGTCAGAGAGTTTCTATGAAAATAAAAAAGGAAATATTCAGTTCTATGCTTCTTCTGTGCCCGAAATTTGGGTGGCGTATGCCGGGATCATGAGCGTTGGAAATACTACAAACTGGTTTCGTAATGTGTTTATGGGAAAACAGGAGAAAACTTTTGCCAAATTGGAAAAAATGGCAGCGAATGTACCTGCCGGCAGCAGCGGACTGATTTTCTTTCCGTCTATGCTGGGGCAGAGAAACCCTGTCGAGGATACAAGCGCAAAGGGCATCTTTTTGGGCCTTGATATCGAACACCATACGGGACATATGTTCCGTGCTGTTCTTGAAGGTATTGCAATGGGCATGAAAGAAATTTCCGAAACCATTATTCCTGCATGCGGGAAACCGGAGGCTCTGGTCTTATCCGGAGGCGGTGCGGAGAACGATCTCTGGTGTCAGATCTTTGCGGATGTATTTCAGATCACTGTAAAGCGTGTAGAGAACGGAGCGTTCTGCGGCGCAAGAGGAGCGGCAGTTTTGGCTACGGGATGCGAAAAAGATAAGGAGGATCTTCAGAAGCTTTTTAGGAATAACAGAGTGGAAAAAATCTGGGAACCGGCTAAAGAAAATGCCGCAGTATATGAGGATCTTTTTGAAATATATAAAACTGTTTACGCAGAAAACAAAAAGGAGTTTGCCCGGATAAGAAAATTCAGGGAAAAATATGAGAAAAGGCAGTGAAATATCGGAGTGACGGAGGTGCATTGTGAAAAAAATCATAAATGATCCGAAAAACTATGTGGATGAGGCGATGGAAGGGATCCTAGCAGCCTATGGCGATAAGATGGCTTTTTTTGAAAACGACAAAAGAGTTCTTGTGAGAACCGGAGAAAAAAAGGATGGCAAAGTGGGAATTGTAACAGGCGGCGGTTTTGGCCATCTTCCCTTATTCCTCGGATATGTGGGACAGGGAATGCTGGACGCCTGCGTGGTGGGAAATGTTTTTGCTTCGCCGTCCTATACAAAGATGGAGGCCGGAATCCGTGCTGCAGACGCGGGAGCGGGTGTTTTATGCCTGTATGGAAACTATGGCGGAGATAAAATGAACTTCCGTCAGGCTATGGAGGACTGCCGGGATCTGGAGGATATACGGTGCGAGGAACTGCTGGGAACAGACGATATTGCTTCCGCGCCCAAAGAACTGGCGGATACCAGGCGGGGAGTGGCGGGGATTGTATATGCTTACAAAATTGCCGGCGCCGCTGCGGAAGAAATGCGAAATCTGGATGAAGTTGTCAGTGTTACAAAGAAAGCCCTCCAAAATATCCGTACAATGGGAGTCGCGCTGACTCCATGCGTTGTTCCGGAGGTTGGAAGTCCTACCTTTTCTATTGGAGAACAGGAGATGGAGATTGGAATGGGGATTCATGGAGAAAAAGGAATTTCGACTTCTTGTATTCTGACAGCCGATGAAGTTGCAGATATGATCATAGAAAAAATCGGCGGAGAACTGCAGTTATCCCCTGGAAGCGAAGTTTCCGTAATGGTCAACGGTCTTGGGGCCACCTCTATGGAAGAGCAGTTAATTGTATACAGACGTATTGCCCGGATTATGAAAGATAAAAATATCACGATTGTTTCTCCGCATATTGGCGAATTTGCTACTTCTATGGAAATGACAGGTCTTTCTGTTACCGTATTTCTTCTGGATGAAGAGATGAAAAAGCTTCTCCTCGCTCCGGCAGTGACTCCTTTTTATACGAATGTAAATAAATAGGGAGAAAAGTAGAGATGATCGATAAAAATATAATTGCGAAAGGGTTTCGCAGCATTTCGAAAATAATTGATGAAAATAAAGACAGACTGATTCATCTGGATCAGCAGAATGGAGACGGGGATCTGGGGATTTCCATGAGCGACGGTTTTCATGCAGTATGCGAATTCCTGAGTGATACAGATGAAACGCAGTTGACACAGTTATTTTCAAAGGCTGCAAATGCATTTAATGAAGCTGCTCCCAGCTCTCTGGGAACGATTCTTTCCTTCTTCATGAAAGGAATTGCCAGAGGTCTGAAGGGAAAGGAAAACTGCAGTACAAAAGAAATGGCGGCTGCCATGAGGATGGGAATTCAGAATGTCATGGACAAGGCAGGATCCAGAGCCGGTCAGAAAACAATTCTGGATGCTTTGGAACCGGCGGTGCAGGTTCTTGAAACTAATACAGATAAGCCCTGGAAGGCTGCTGCGGATGCTGCGCTGGAGGGTAGCGAAGCTACAAAGCAGATGAAAGCTGTCTGGGGAAGAGCAGCGTATTATGGAGAGAAAAGTATTGGTCTGCTGGACGGAGGCTCATATGTGGGAGCGCTGATATTTCAAGCATTGGAGCAGATAGAAAAGGAGGTGTAAAACATCATTATGAATTATGACGAATTTATTTATCATCAGGCAGTAAGACAGACCAAAAAAGATATGATTAATGTGGGGAAACGGCTGGCCGCAAGAGGTCTTCTGATCGGAAAAGGTGGAAATTACAGTGTCAGGATCGGCGAGAACCGTGTTCTTCTTACTGCGTCAGGTTTTGATAAGGCAGCGATCAATGACACACAGATCAGCATGATCGATCTGGAAGGAAATGTTCTGGAAGGTTTAAAACCTGCTCTTGATATCCGCATGCATTTGGAAGTTTACAGGAATATGCCGGAGATACGGGCGATTGTCCATTCTCATCCGCCTATATCTACAGGATTCGCAATGTCAAATTATCATGTTGAAGAATTTATGATGCCGGAGGCAATTCTGGATATCGGTGGGATTGAGACTACAGAATTTGCCGTACCCACCACTGTGGAGGTTCCTCAGTGTGTCGGAGAATGCATCAAAAAGAATCCCAAAGTGCGTGCGATGATCCTTCGCGGCCATGGAGTTCTCTGTCTTTCAGAAAAAGATGTTATGGATGCCTGCTATAAACTGGAATGTCTGGAGGCTGTGTGCGATGCGGTGCTGGTAACTAAAATTCTGGGAGGCGCATATCAGCTAAATGAGAGAGAGCTGGACGGAGTCAAACGTGTTTTAAATGGAGAGAGATGGTAGAAAGATGTTGTTCATTGGGCTGGATGTGGGCACTACAGGGTGCAAAGCGGCAGTGTATGATGAAGCGGGAACTTGCTTTGGAAAGTCTTACCGGGAATTTAATGTAATTCATCCGCAGCCTGGATGGTCGGAGCAGGATCCGGAAACAGTATGGACTTCTGTGCTGGCAGTTCTCTGGGAGGCAGTGAATATGGCGAAGGGTGACGGTGCGAACCTGGAAGATTTCGCGGCAATCTGTACTTCGATTCTCGGAGAGGAAGTAATGCCGGTGGATAAAGAATTCCATCCGTTGAGAAATTCGATTCTTGGAATGGATTACCGCGCAAATCGGGAAACGGATTATCTGTGTGAGAGTCTTGGAAAAAGATGGATTTATGATACAACCGGATTTCCCCCTCATCCCATGGGATCCCTTCCGACGATCATGTGGATAAGAAAAAATCAGCCAGAGCTTTTAGAAAATACATATAAGTATGTAACTTTTACAGAATTTATTATGAAACGTCTCGGCGCGGATGAGGGAGCCATTGACTATCCCCAGGCGGGAAGGACTATGGCCTTTGATATTGAAAAGAAAGAATGGTCGGAGAAGCTGGTCAGAGAGGCGGGGATTACGCGGGAAATGCTGTGTCCTGCATATGAACCAGGAGAGATTGTAGGGCATTTAAGCCCTGACATGGCAGAATTTCTTGGATTAACAGAGAAAGTGGATCTGGTGGCGGGAGGACAGGATCAGACATGCGCTGCTCTTGGGGCGGGGCTTATTGACAGTTCGATCGCGATGGATTCTCATGGGACGATTGAAGGGCTGGGAGTTGTAACAGACCATAAGTATACTGGAGATAAAGCTTTTGACGCGTCTATATCCTGCTATATTTATACGATTCACGGAAAATATTTTCTGATGTCAGCGTCTCAGGTAGGCGGCCTTCTTCTGAAATGGTATAAAAATAATTTTTCGCTTGCAGAAATTCAGGAAGCGGAAAAGAGAGGAATGGATGTCTATGATGTGATGTCTGAACATGCGCCTGACGGACCGGCCCGTGAAATGGTTCTCCCTCATTTTATCGGGAGCGGGCCGCCGTGGAATGACCTGGATTCCAGAGGTGCGATGGTAGGGCTTTCTATCGATACAACCAGACATGATCTTGTAAAGGCGATCATGGATTCCCTTACCTATGAATTTCGCATTAACATGGAATATTATGAAAAGCTTGGATTTGATTTTAAAGAGGTACGGGTTGTAGGCGGAGTTTCCAAATCTCCGTTCTGGATGCAGATAAAGGCGGATATTTTAAACAGGGACGTTGTCAATGTTGCCGAGAAGGATTCCGCTTGTCTTGGAGCGGCGATGATTGCAATGAAGGCGGAGGGTGTGTATAAAACTGTGGAGGATGCCGTCAGAGTATGTGTAAAGGTTGATCAGATCTATCATCCTAACCAGGAGCTTGTGGACGCTTATGACAAAACATATCGAAAATATACAAAGCTTTATGAAAGCTTGAAGGAGTTTAATAAAATTCAGGTATAGGAGGTAAGAAAATGGGCAAGTACAGCTATCATGAAAAACCCAGGCTGGGGATTGTTCCTATCGGGAAAACCAATCAATACCAGGGTAATATCTGGAAATATGTTGAAGTGGCAAAGAACACTTTCGGGAAAGATACGGATATGGAGATTATGATTCCTGATGAGCCTTTATTTGACAATGATGATGTACAGAAAACCGTCATTGGAATGGAAAAAGCGGACTGTGACATGTTCCTTTTTGTAATTGGTTCCTGGATGTATACATCTATTGTCACTACGGCGGTCAATGAAATCGGCGGGAAACCTGCAGTGGTATATGGCCTCTGTGATGAGATCGCAAACGGTTCTCTGGGCGTTTCTGTACAGATCCGGTATGTTCTGGAAGAAATGAAGCTTCCTTTTGTGTATCTATATGGGAAGATCGATGATAAAGAAAGAGCTGCTGATATTAAAGCTGCCCTGAATGCGGCATGGGCGAAAAATAACCTCCGCGGCAGAAATATTGCGCTGATCGGCGGGAAATGTATGATGATGTATCAGACTCAGGTAAATGAATTTAACTGGAAAAAGGTATTCGGCATTGACTTTCCTCAGTATGACCATGTAGAAATATTTAAGGAGCTGGAGAACATTGATGAAGAGGAGGCAGAACGTCTTGCAGATAAATTTATTGCAGACTGCAGACAGGTAAACTGGGAATTGGAAAACGGCGAAAAGATCAATGAAGATGCCATCTTGTCCCAGATGAGGCTGTATCTTGCGTTCAGATGTTTCCAGGAGCTTTATGATGTAGATATGTTTGCCGTGAAATGTATGCCTGAGCTGGTCAATAAGTGTTACGGATACAGTTATGGAGCCTGTCTTGCGACTGCGCTTCTGAATGAAGATAATTCTGTGATTTCTGCCTGCGAGGGGGATGTCCCGGCGGGAATTTCCATGTATATTCTGAAAGAACTGGCTCATGATCCTGTGATGTTTGCGGATATTTCCAGGCTTAATGCAGAAGAAGGGATTATCAACTTTTTTAACTGTGGTTCTGGTCCGGTATCTATGGCAAACAGTAGAGGATACCGTCTGTGGCCGATTCCAAAGCTTGTGCCGGACGAGGCTGTGGCAGAACCATATCTGAACGGAGATTCCGGAGGCGCCTGTATTGAGTTTGAATTTGAGGGCGACAGGACAGTCACTCTGCTTCGTTTGGGAGGAAACGACGATACTCTCAGATTTCATGCGGCAGTTGCTAAAACTACAAGCCGTGTGAATAACGATGAGGAAGATCCGAATAATCAGTTTGCCGGAGGAACCCGCTGGCCTGGATGCGGTATCGTGCTTGAAAATCCGGATGCATTTTTGAGAAATGCAACAGGACATCATTACGCGATTGTATATGGAGACTACACGAAAGAACTGAAATATATGTGCGATTTCTATAGAATCAAATATGTCCTGGATCATTGATTTGCCCCTTCTTTATGGTATAATGTCGATAGACATTATACCTGCGCATGGGCGGTTTCTGCGGTTCCGCAGAAATCGCTGCGCATCGAATGGCGTAGCATGGACGCGAAGCGGCCATGGTATAATAATTGCATTATATGCAATCACATTGTAAATAAAACGGACATATATGTCATTGGAGGAAAGGAAAATATGGAAATACGTGAAGTCCTGGAGCGGAAACTGCAATTTATGATACCGACGCTTCCGAAAGGTGAAAAAGCAGCAGCATTATTTATTACAGACAATCTTAGCCAGGTGCCGTTTATGACATTGGATCAGGTGGCGAAAAATTCCGGATGCAGCAGTGCCACCATAACAAGATTATGTAAGCGCATGGACTATAATGGATTTCTGGAATTCCGCAATGTAATGCGGAATGAAGCCCTTCATGACGAATATTATGAGGAACCTGAAGAAGATAACCAGAAAAAACAGTTTAAAAACTTGATGCAAAGTGTTATAGATTCAGACAGAGACACGATGGAAAGCACTTTGAGCCTGATTTCGGACCAATATAAGGATGTTGGAGACGCCCTTATAAATGCAAACAAGGTGTTTATGTTTGGAAATGGAGACGCGATCATTCCCTGCGAGTCTTTTTCATTAAAAATGGCCAAGATCGGAAGGCTGTGCATGTACTACAGCGATCAGGATATTCAGATATTTGCGGCAGGCACAGCAGATAAAGGGGACGTTGTGATTGTAGTTTCTCATACAGGAAGGACCCGTTCTGTCGTAAATGCTGCGAAGATCGCATATGAGCAGGGTGCTACTGTAGTGGGAATTACGGCGGCTTTGAAGTCTCCGCTTCAGAGGTACTGTACTTATACGCTGTATGTGGGAACAAAGGATGAAACGGATACGAAAGATATTGTTTCCAGACGTATCGGAGAGCATCTTGTTTTGGAAACATTGTATTTGTATTATAATGCAAATGTTGATAATAAGATGCATGATCACAGGCGTAAGAGTGCGGACGTAATCTATAGTATGAAAATGGATGATACAGAAGAATCGCTGGGTAATTCAAATTCGGATGAAGCCTAGTGCGGAGAAATGGTTTCTTTCGAATAGGAAGAAACCATTTTTGTTTTTTCGAGGAAAGTACTCTACAGTGAAAACGTAGGGAATGGAAGAGGACTTGTCCTCTTTGTATTTACGGAGGGAAAAGATGAAAATAGCTATAGGATGCGATCCCAATGCCCAGGAGGCAAAAGAGGCATTGATTACTTACATCAGTAAAAAAGAATATGGAGATATTACAGATTTTGGAAGTGAAGATACAATTTATGCGCATGTAGCCATCAAGGTTGCAGAGGCAGTGGCGGCAAAAAAATATGACTGCGGGATTCTGATCTGCGGGACAGGAATCGGTGTATCGCTGGCTGCGAATAAGGTAAAAGGTGCATATGCAGCATTGGCTTATGACGTTTATACTGCGCAGAGAGCAAGACTCAGCAATGATGCGAATATCCTTTGTATGGGAGCATTTACAACAGGATCAAAGACCAGAGAAATGATGGTGGATGAGTTTCTGACTAAAGAGTTCGTTCCGGGATGCGCGTCTCAGCCTAAGGTGGATTCCTTTGTGGCTTATGACCAGAAAAGAGGGTGACTAATGAAAAAACTGTATTTTGGAAGTAATCTTAAAATGTATAAAAATATAAAAGAAACGGAAATTTATTTAAAAGAACTTGAAGAGATGACATCAGATATCAGCAGAGAGGAGGCGGAACTATTTATTATTCCTTCTTTTACGTCTCTGGAAATCGCGGTAAAGAATGTAAGCGGCATACTGATCGGCGCACAAAATATGTGTTGGGAGGATCAGGGCCAATTTACAGGTGAAATTTCTCCGCTTATGCTGAAAGAACTGGGAATCCGTCTGGTGATGGTTGGACATTCTGAGAGAAGACATGTATTTGGGGAAACAGACAGGGATGAGAATCGGAAAGTTTTGTCCGGATTAAGGCATGGAATGAAAGTTTTGTTGTGTGTTGGTGAAACTCTGGAAGATAAGGAATACGGAATTAGTGCAGAAACTTTAAGACGGCAGTTATTGATCGGTTTTCACGGCGTACCTGAGGAAATGACGGACAACATATGGGTGGCTTATGAACCGGTTTGGTCTATAGGAGAAAAGGGAATCCCGGCTTCACCGGCTTATGCGGAGGCCATGCACTGTGTTATAAAACGATGTCTTGGAGAAATGTTCGGAGAATCATCTGAAAACATTCCGGTACTTTATGGCGGAAGCGTAAATCCAGGTAACGCAAATCAGTTAATTGCACAAAAGTCGATTAACGGATTATTTATAGGGCGGGCTGCATGGGAAGCAGACCAGTTCCAACTTTTGATCAGAGATGCAATCCGATACATAAAAAAAGAGGAGGCAGAAATTGTTTAAGGCCAGGAAACTGTATAGAAAATAGAGTCAAAATATAAAGAATAAATGTGCGCGGAACCGCTATAAACCTGAAGAAAATGGCTTATAGCGGTTTTTGTATTCAAAAAAGGTTCTCCTTCTTGACAATCATATCGAATCGGAATATACGAGGCGCATATGGGGTGAAGAGAAAATGCACATATTTTGTACCGGAAATTCATGAAAATTTTACTTGAAAAGCGGCAAGAAAACAGTATAATAAATCCGGTAATCTGAATACGGGACAGTGTTTCAGACATTAGTAAAAAGTGAAACGGACAGCGAAAGAACTGTCTGTGGCAGCAGAAAAGGGGAGACTATGAGCGGGAGTACAGAAGTAAGCAAAAGCACCATGCATGATATGACTGTTGGTAAACCGTCAAAACTGATCATACAGTTTATGATTCCTATGTTTCTGGGGAATGTGTTTCAGCAGTTTTATAATGTGGCGGATTCTATTGTGGCCGGCCAGTTTCTTGGAGTGCAGGCCCTGGCTGCCATCGGAAGCACCGGTTCTCTGATGTTTTTTGTGACAGGATGGATGAACGGGATGAGCAGCGGCTTTGCCATTCTTGTATCCCAGTGGTTCGGCGCGAAGAAATATGACAGGATGCGCCATTATGTGGCCATGTCCGTCTATCTCTCCATCATACTGTCCGTGCTGATGACAGTAGGATTCCTGGCGGCGAATGTGCCGATCCTCAGGATGATGAATTATTCCCCTGATATCATGCCGGATGTGACGGCCTATATGGGGATCATTTATGCGGGCTTGATCGTGACGGCGGCTTATAACGCGCTGGCCGCTTTTCTCCGCGCGCTGGGAGATTCCAGATCGCCGCTGTACTTCCTGATCATATCAGCCGCCATTAACGTGGTGTTGGATATTGTATTTATCGTGTACGGCGGAATGGGCGTGGACGGCTGCGCCTATGCCACTGTAATCGCCCAGGCGATTTCGGCGCTGCTGTGTTTTATCTACATAGTAAAAAGATATCCCATCCTGCACCTGAAGAGAGAGGATTTCCGGATTTCTTTCCGTTCCTGGGGAAGACTGCTTGCTCTTGGAATTCCCATGGCGCTTCAGTTTTCCATCACTGCGATCGGAACGATTATTGTCCAGGGCGCGGTTAATGTATACGGGGAAATCTATATGGCGGGATTCTCCGCGGCAGGAAAACTCCAGAATATCATTGCTACGGTATTTTCGGCCTTCGGCGCGACCATTGCTACCTATGTGGGTCAGAACCGGGGCGCCGGAAAAATGGACCGCGTGCGTCAGGGCGTCCGCACCACCCAGATGATGATCATTGTATACAGTGTGTTTGCCATGGCTGTGGTCCTTCTTCTTGGCAGATACATGATGTGGATATTCGTCAGTCCGTCCGAAACGGAAGTGATCGATGTCGCGGTGCTCTATTTCCGTACAGTGTTCTGGTGTTACCCCTTCCTGGGAAGTATTTTCCTTTACAGGAATACCCTTCAGGGACTGGGATACGGACTTGTTCCCATGCTGGGCGGCGTGTTTGAACTGGTTGCCAGAGCGGGAATCGTTCTTCTGGTGGCGGGCCGGACCAGTTTTGTGGGAGTCTGCCTCTCCGACCCCGCGGCGTGGCTGTCCGCCCTGATCCCGCTGGTGCCGTATTATATCTACATAATGAAGAAGTGGAAAAAAGCGTGACGGAGCCGGTCTGTCCGGCTGAAAGATTGGACGTCAGGCGGTAAATTTAGCTTTCATGGGAATTAAAGAATGATATTCGGAACAATGTTCGGAATGATATCAAAAAAAGTATGATATTGTTCCGAACATTGTTCTTTTACATAGAGATAAAATATATCTTACTTCCGAAACGCCGCCCTTTTCCTTTCTCTGGAATCCAGTATCCTCTTACGGATGCGGAGACTTTTGGGCGTTATTTCCAGAAGCTCGTCCTGGTCGATGAACTCGATGGCCTGCTCCAGACTTAATACCTTTGGCGGAGTCAGCTTCAGGGCTTCGTCCGCAGAGGAGGAGCGGGTGTTGGTAAGATGCTTCGTTTTACATACGTTCAGTTCAATATCCTCGGCCTTTCCGTTTTGGCCGATGACCATACCGCTGTAGACTTTTTCGCCGGGGCCGATGAAAAGAGTGCCGCGTTCCTGAGCGGAGAACAGACCGTAGGTGACGGCCTCTCCCGCCTCAAAAGCGATCAGAGAGCCCTGCTTACGGTACTGGAAATCACCCTTGTAGGGAGAATAGCCGTCAAACATGGTATTCAGGATACCGGTTCCCTTCGTGGAGGTCAGGAAATCGTTGCGGAATCCGATAAGACCACGGGAAGGAATATGAAATTCCAGACGGACGGAACCGTCGCTGGCAGTACTCATTCCCTGAAGCTCTCCTTTACGTTCGCTTAATTTCTGGATGACAGTGCCGGAAAATTCTTCCGGAACATCCACATAGGCAATTTCCATAGGCTCCATTTTCTTGCCGCGTTCGTCAAAATGATACAGCACCTCTGGTTTGCTGACTGCGAACTCATAGCCTTCCCGGCGCATATTTTCAATAAGGACGGAAAGATGGAGCTCGCCGCGTCCGGAAACCTTGAAGCACTCGGTAGAGTCCGTGTCTTCTACCCGGAGACTTACGTCTGTATTCAGTTCCCGGTAGAGACGGTCGCGGAGATGACGGGAAGTGATATATTTTCCCTCCTGTCCGGCAAGAGGACTGTCGTTTACCATAAAGTTCATGGAAATTGTGGGCTCGGAGATTTTCTGGAAAGGAATAGCCTCCGGATTGTCGCCGCCGCAGAGGGTGTCTCCGATATGGATGTCCGCAATGCCGGAAATCGCCACGATGGAACCTACGGAAGCTTCTTTTACCTCTACTTTGTTTAAACCGTCGAATTCATAAAGCTTGCTGATCTTTACCTTCTGGCGCTTGTCAAGATCGTGATGGTTTAAAAGTGTCAGTTCCTGGTTTACGGAAATTTTGCCATTTTCCACTTTTCCGACTCCGATTCTTCCCACATATTCGTTGTAATCAATGGTGCTGATAAGCACCTGTGTATCTGCGTCCGGATCGCCCTCCGGGGCGGGAATATATTTCAGGATCGTTTCAAACAGCGGCGCCATGTTTTCAGGAGTATCTTTAAGATCAAGGACAGCGTGTCCTGCCTTTGCAGAAGCGTAGAGGAACGGACAGTCAAGCTGTTCGTCGGACGCTTCCAGATCCATAAGGAGTTCCAGAACTTCATCGATCACTTCGTCAGGACGGGCCTCCGGACGGTCGATCTTGTTGATGCAGACGATCACATGAAGATCCAGCTCGAGCGCTTTTTTCAGTACAAACTTTGTCTGAGGCATAGCGCCCTCAAAAGCGTCTACAAGAAGGATCACGCCGTCTACCATTTTCAGAACACGCTCCACCTCGCCGCCGAAGTCCGCGTGTCCGGGGGTGTCGATAATGTTGATCTTAACGCCCTTATAATGGACGGCCGTGTTCTTGGACAGAATGGTGATGCCGCGCTCGCGCTCGATATCATTGGAATCCATGACACGCTCCTGAACCTCCTGATTCTCGCGGAAAACGCCGCTCTGTTTCAGAAGCTGGTCCACAAGAGTTGTCTTTCCGTGGTCAACGTGAGCGATAATGGCCACGTTGCGCACATCTTCGCGTTTGATTTTCATAAAGATCGAAATCCTTTCTTTTTACTTCTATATTAATGTATTTTTTTCAATATAATACGACATTCCAGTTTATCACATTTTTTGCAGATTACAAGGTGTTCAAAAAAATTTTTTCCCTTTTTGGTTCTAAAGTTCTGTCTCCGTACATAGGCTAATATAGACAAAATACCCAAAGAGGAAGGAGAACTGTATTATGGCAGACAAAATCATCGAAAACAATCAGGTATCGGTTACGGGGAAGATCGATACTGGCTTTACGTTCAGTCATCAGGTATTCGGAGAGGGGTTCTACACCATGGAAATAGTGGTAAAAAGGCTCAGTGATTCCGAGGACCATATTCCGGTCATGGTATCTGAACGTCTTCTTGACGTTACGCAGGATTATGTGGGGGAGTATATTGAAATTCACGGTCAATTCCGTTCATATAACCGTCATGAGGAAAAACACAACAGGCTGGTGCTCTCGGTTTTTGCCAGAGAACTGAAATTCGTGGAGGAAGAAGAGGACGCGACGCCGGTAAACCAGATTTTTCTGGACGGATATATCTGCAAGCCGCCGGTCTACCGGAAAACTCCTCTTGGAAGAGAAATCGCGGATCTGCTGCTGGCGGTGAACAGACCCTATGGAAAATCCGACTACATACCATGCATCTGCTGGGGCCGGAACGCCCGTTACGCATCCGCCTTCGCCGTGGGAGGACATGTTCTGATCTGGGGACGTATCCAGAGCCGGGAATATGTAAAGAAAACAGGAGAAAACCAGACAGAAAAACGTACGGCATATGAAGTGTCGGTAAGCAAGCTGGAATATATAGAATAGGGGCGGACCGCGTCCGGCGGCAGGCCACAGGTGCGCGCTGTTTCGTAAAATCATCAGGACTTGCATTTTTATATGTTTTGCGGTAATATAAATTCATTAATCAAGATGCAGTTTCATGAACCAAAAGAGGAATTGTTATGCAAAAAGAGTTAACAGAGGTATACTGCGGCAGAGCAAAGGGGAAAACCACCCTGGCGCTGGGCCAGAGCCTGCGTGCGGCTGCCGAGGGGAAAAGCGTGATCATCATCCAGTTCCTGAAGGGGAAGGAACGCCGGTCTATGGATTTCCTGGAGGAGCTGGATCAGATGGATATCAAGATCTTCCGGTTTGAGAAACAGGACTGCTGTTATGACGAACTTTCGGAAGAAGAGAAGGCGGAGGAGCGCTGTAATATTCTGAACGGCCTGAATTTTGCCAGGAAGGTGGTAGTAACCCAGGAATGTGACCTTCTTGTACTGGATGAGCTGCTGGGACTTCTGAACCAGGGGATTGTTTCCCTGGATGCGGTGAAGGATATCCTTGCGCAGAAGGACGAGACCATGCATATCATTATGACAGGATGGACACTGCCGGAAGGGCTGAAACCCTACATTGATTCCGTCACATGTCTGACCACGGACGTCATAAACGAAACAGATACTGAAGAGTAGTATAATACAGAAGAATAAAGGAGGAGATCAAATGGCAATTTTTAAAGGTGCAGGCGTTGCAATCGTAACCCCCATGTATGAAGACGGGAGTGTGAACTATGACAAGCTTGGCGAACTGATCGAATTCCAGATTGCCAACAGCACAGACGCGATTATTATCTGCGGAACAACCGGAGAATCTTCAACAATGTCCCACGGAGAGCATCTGAAGACGATCAAGTATGCCATTGACAAAGTTGCGAAACGTATTCCGGTAATTGCGGGAACAGGTTCCAACTGTACAGAGACAGCGATCATGATGTCGAAGGAGGCTGCTTCCTACGGTGCGGACGCGCTGCTTATCGTTACTCCTTATTACAATAAGGCTACCCAGAAGGGACTGATTGCTCACTATACGGCTATCGCCAACGCAGTGCCGGATACGCCGATCATTATGTATAATGTCCCCAGCCGTACAGGATGCAACATTCAGCCGGCAACGGTAGCCGCTCTTGTAAAGAATGTGAAGAATATCGTGGGTCTGAAGGCTGCCAGCGGCGATCTTTCCCAGATTGCGAAGACGGTTTCTCTGGCAGGAGACGACCTGGAGCTTTATTCCGGCAACGACGACCAGACACTGCCGATCCTTTCCCTTGGAGGAATCGGTGTGATCTCCGTACTCTCCAATGTTGCGCCGAAAGAAACCCATGATATGGTTATGAAATTTCTGGACGGCGATATCAAAGGCGCCGCGAAGATCCAGATCGACGCGATCCCGCTGATCAACGCTCTGTTCTGCGAAGTGAACCCGATTCCGGCTAAAGCCGCCCTGAACATGATGGGAATGGAAGCAGGACCTCTCCGTATGCCTCTTTCCGAGATGGAGGACAGCAATAAAGAGATCCTTGCCAAAGCCATGAGGGATTTCGGCATTAAGCTTGCATAAGAGACGGAGGAGAATTATGATAAAAGTTTTAATGTACGGCTGCTGCGGCCATATGGGCCAGGTGATCTCTGAACTTGCCGGTAAAGATCCGGAAGTGGAGATCGTAGCCGGAGTGGACATTGCGGATAAGGGAAACACTTCTTATCCGGTATATACAGATATCCGCGCCTGTCAGGAACAGGTGGATGTGGTTGTTGATTTTTCTTCTGCGAAAGCAGTGGACGCTCTCCTGGATTACTGTGGAGAGAAGGGGCTGCCTGTAGTGCTCTGCACGACCGGTCTCAGCGAAGATCAGCTTGCGAAAGTGGAGGAGACGGCGAAGAAGACAGCGGTGCTGAAATCCGCCAATATGTCCCTGGGTATCAACACACTTCTGAAGCTGGTACAGGACGCTGCGAAAGTCCTTGCCGCGGCAGGATTCGATATGGAGATCGTGGAACGCCATCACCGTCTGAAGGTAGACGCCCCCAGCGGAACGGCCCTTGCTCTGGCGGACAGTCTGAACGAGGCTATGGGCGGCGAATATGATTATGTATACGACCGCAGCCAGAAACGGGAGAAGCGTACCGATAAGGAAATCGGTATTTCCGCAGTTCGGGGAGGAACGATCGTGGGAGACCACGAGGTTATTTTCGCCGGACCGGACGAGGTGATCGAATTCAAGCACAGAGCCTATTCCAAAGCAGTATTCGGCAAAGGCGCTCTGGAGGCGGCCAAGTATCTTGCCGGCAAACCCGCGGGACGTTATGACATGAGCGACGTGATAGCGGACAGATAAAAAACATAAATATGATGAAGATCAGGATCCGGCTTCCGGGAAGGAAGGCCGGATCCCTTTTATTTTACAGAAAATACCTTTCCGCAGAAAAAATCTGTTTTTTTCAAATTTTTAATTATTGGATTCCGGCGGAATAGAATTCCGTAAAGTGTACATATTAAAGATACAAGTATACAGAAAAAGGAGATTAAAAAGAATGAAAAAATTCAGAGGAATTCTTATGAGTATGCTGCTGGTCCTGTCTCTAAGCATGCTGACAGCCTGCGGCGAGGACACCAATAATAATGCGGACGAATCCGGAACAGCCACAGAGAACACCGCCGAGGACAAAGAAGAAAAAGAAGATACCGCTGAAGAAAAGAAAGAAGAAGAGGTGAAAGACAACGCGGCGGAGAATGATATGGCTGAAGACAGAGATGATACAGCAGAAAATGAGACTGCCGGGGACAGAGATAACGCAGCGGAAAACGAGGCGGATCAGAACAGGGACAACGCGGCGGAGCAGCAGAATGAAGAAGACGCGGAAAACGACGGAACTGTATCCGGTGAACTGGGAAACAGCGTTCGTGATCTGGGCGACGGAGTAGGCGACGCTGTGGAAGATGTGGGCGACGCAGTGGGAAACGCCGTTGACGGAAGATGATCCCTGATGTTAGAATATACGGAAGACAGGACCTGCCGCTTGATGCGGCGGGTCCTAAAGACAGAATGAGGTGGCAGTATGAAATTTCGGCCGTGTATCGACATACATAACGGAAAAGTAAAACAGATCGTGGGAGGAAGCCTGAAAGACGCGGGAGATCAGGCGGAGGAGAATTTTGTGTCCGGCCAGGACGCGGCTTTCTACGCGGCAATGTACCGTGACGCGGGCCTGAAAGGAGGACATGTGATTCTTCTGAACGCGGCGGATTCGCCTTATTTTCAGGCTACGAAAGAACAGGCGATGAAAGCGTTGAAAACATATCCAGGGGGCCTGCAGCTGGGCGGCGGAGTGCGGCCGGAAAACGCGGAGGAATACCTGGAGGGCGGCGCCAGCCATGTGATCGTTACCTCCTATGTGTTCCGGGACGGAAAGATATCCTGGGAAAACCTTGAAAAGATGGAGCGGACGGCAGGTCGGGAACGTCTGGTGCTGGATTTAAGCTGCCGGATGAAAGACGGGCAGTATTATATTGTCACTGACCGCTGGCAGAAATTTACCGACGTCCCGGTTACTCTTGAGACAATGGAAGAGCTGGGGAAACACTGCGATGAATTCCTCATCCACGCCGTTGACGTGGAAGGAAAGGCATCCGGTATAGAAGCCGGTCTGGCGGAGCTTCTGTCCCGCTATGAAGAGCGCCCCGTCACCTACGCCGGGGGCGTGGGAAGCCTGGAGGATATCCGGATGCTGGAACAATGCGGAAAAGGGAGACTTGATGTGACGGTGGGGAGCGCCCTGGATATTTTCGGGGGAACCATACCGTTCGACGTGCTGAAGAGGATGTGAGACAAAATATGACAGAAATGACAAAAAAGGCGCTGGCGCTATCTCTGAAAAAACTTCTGGAGAAAAAGCCCCTGTCCAAAATCACGGTTACAGATATCGCCGCTGAATGCGGGATCAACCGTCATACATTTTATTATCACTTCCGTGATATTTATGATCTTCTTGAATGGATCTATGTGAGCGAGACCGAGGAATACATTTTGCGGGAGGGCGTCCCTGCAAACTGGCAGGAAATCCTGACGCGGCTGTTTCAATATTGTCTGGAAAATAAGAAGTTTGTAGTTACGACTTATGTATTTTTTCAGAAAGACAATATGTTTCAGTTTATACATAAACATGCGGCTCTGATAGTCGGCCGGATTATAGAATCAGATATGGAAAGTGTGGAGATTTCCCGCGAAAAACGGAATTTTGCTCTGGATTTTTATGCATACGCTCTGGAAGGGATCATCTATGCCTGGATCAAAAACGGAATGAAACAGAAGCCGGAAGAGATCATAGGCATGCTGTCCGCCATGATAGAAGGAAGCGGCAGGATCACCTTTCAGCATCTGGCGGAAATGCGGTGAAAGTACATACAGGATCAGAGAACAGGACAGAATATTTTTGGACACATTATATGATGTGGCGCAAAAATAGACACTGTCCTGTTTTTGTTTATGGAAAAAAGAGAATTTCTGTTTATAATGTATAATGTGAAAAAAATAACAGTGTGGAAAGAATATATGGATCTGATGTTTCAGACAAATACAGCAAGGAGGAGACACAAATGAATAAACTTGCACACGCAGCAGGAAGAAAAGTATTTTCAGGAGTAATAGACGTGGCTCTGGGTCAGGTGAAAAAGAACCCGGAACAGGCCTTTTTAAATATTGTGGATACGGCCCAGAAATATATAGGTGAATTTAATATAGGCGTAAACTGGGATTATCTCCATAAAGTCGCCGGTGATCCGGAATGCACCCTGAACCGTTATGTGACCCGGATGGTAAATGAACTCCATCCCAACGTTTTGAAGACCACGCTTCTGGATCTGGGGTACGAGGCTTTTTACAACGGAACGAAGACGATCCGCGAGATGCGAAAGATCCACAACTGCAACATTCCCTGGATCATTCTGATGGATCCAACCAGCGCATGTAATCTGCACTGCACAGGATGCTGGGCGGCGGAATACGGAAACAAACTGAACCTTACCTTTGAAGAGATGGATTCTGTGATCACCCAGGGAAAAGAACTGGGCGTTTATTTCTATATGCTCACCGGCGGCGAGCCCATGGTCCGCAAAAAAGATATCATTAAGCTGTGCAGAAAGCATAACGACTGCGTATTTTTCGCCTACACAAACGGTACGCTGGTGGATGAGGAACTGTGCCGGCAGATGCAGGAGGTGGGGAATCTTTTCCTGGCCCTCAGCCTGGAAGGAAAACCGGAAGTCAATGACCTCCGCCGGGGCGAGGGCGTTTACGGCAAGGTGATGCACGCCATGGATCTTCTGAAGGAGTACGGCCTTGTGTTCGGAACATCCATCTGTTATACAAGTCAGAATATCGAGAGCGTTACCAGTGATGAATTTATTGATATGCTGGTGGAGAAGGGATGTCGTTATTCGCTGTACTTCCACTATATGCCCGTTGGGAACGACGCTTCCGTAGAGCTTCTTCCCACGAAGGAACAGCGTATCTATATGCATGACAGAGTAAGGGAGATCCGTAATATGGAACACGGCCCGGGTCTTTTTACCATGGATTTCCAGAATGACGGTGAATTCGTGGGCGGATGTATCGCCGGAGGAAGGAACTACTTCCACATCAACGCCAACGGAGACGCGGAACCCTGTGTATTCATTCACTATTCCAACGGCAATATCAGGGAGAACACCATCCTTGAGATCCTGAAACAGCCGCTGTTCATGGCCTACCATGACAATCAGCCGTTTAATGAGAATATGCTCCGTCCCTGCCCGATGCTGGAGAATCCGGAGATCCTGCAGAAACTGGTAAAAGAATCGGGAGCACATTCCACAGACCTCCAGTCACCGGAATCCGCGGAGCATCTCTGCGGTAAATGCGTGAAATACGCGCAGGAATGGGCGCCGGCGGCGGATAAACTCTGGGAGGAAACAAAGCAGAAAAAAGCGGACAGGGCTGCAAAATAAAATAAGTAGTTCCTTTTTGGAAATTTTTAGTTTAAAATATAGGATAGCGTTGAGGGTTATATGCCCGGCGCTGTCCTGTTTTTGCGTTATACGGTATTTCCTGCAAAGGCAGAGCGTTCCGGGGAAATACTGTAAGATTATTATATATGAAGAATGGAGAAAATTTATGAAGGTTGTAATTCTGGCAGGAGGATTCGGGACAAGAATCAGCGAGGAGAGCCATCTGAAACCCAAGCCAATGATCGAGATCGGGGAAAAGCCGATCCTGTGGCATATCATGAAAATGTATTCCGCCTACGGATTTCATGAGTTTGTGATCTGCTGCGGCTATAAGCAGCATGTGATCAAGGAGTGGTTCGCGGATTATTACCTCCATAACAGTAATATTACTTTTGATTTTACGCAGGAAAACAAGATGATCGTGCACAACAATGTGCTGGAGCCATGGAAAGTAACGATCGTGGACACCGGGCTGAACACTATGACTGGAGGGCGCATTAAGAGAGTGAAGGACTATCTGGACGGCGATACCTTCATGCTTACCTATGGAGACGGAGTGGCCGATATCAATATCAGAGAACTTCTGGAGTATCACAGATCTCACGGTAAGATGGCTACGATCACTGCCGCACAGCCGGGAGGAAGGTTCGGTATTCTGGATATCACAGAGGACGGTACGATCACGAACTTCAAGGAGAAGAAGAAAGAAGACGGCGGCTGGATCAACGCCGGATTCATGGTGCTGGAACCTGAGATCATGGATCTTATTGAGGGCGACTCCACAGTGTTTGAGAAGGAACCGCTGGTGGAAGCCGCGCGCAGGGGACAGCTGAACGCCTACCGCCATAAAGGTTTCTGGCAGTGCATGGATACGCTGCGGGAGAAGAACCTGCTGGAAAGCCTGTGGCAGTCCGGCGAGGCGCCCTGGAAAATATGGGAGTGAAAATTTAATATACAGGAACGGGACTTAAACACAGGAGGCACAGATATGTCTGATAATAATACAAGAATTTTATTTACAGATCTTGACGGCACTCTTCTGAATGATAAGAAAGAAATCACCCCCGGCAATCAGGCTGCTGTGAACGAGGCTCTGGCTGCCGGACATAAGGTTGTGATAAGCACCGGACGTCCGCTGGACAGTGGCATGATCATTGCGCAGCGGGCTGGTCTTGTGCGGGAAGGCTGTTATGTCATTGCCTTTAACGGAGGCCAGATCTATGATATTTATCATAAAAAGACAATCTTCGGGAAACAGCTGCCTATGAATCTGGCGAAAGCAGTTTTTCAGGAAGCGGTAAACAGGGGGCTTCATATTCAGTCCTATTCCGATACGGAGGTCCTGGTCCTGGAAGATTCCATGGAGATAAAAAGATATGTAAAAGGTACGGAAATGGGATATCGTGTAGTGAAAAACCTGGATGAAGCTGTTCCTGTAGATCCGTACAAACTTCTGGCCATCAGTTTTGACGACCGTCCGAAAATCGAGAAATTCCAGCGTGAAGTGGTGGAACCGCTGGCGGGAACAGCCAGGAGTTTTTTCTCCAACGATGCGTATCTGGAAATCGTACCGGAAGGGATCTCCAAAGGGTTCGCCGTGAAGTGGATGTGCGAATATCTGGGTATCCCGATAGAGAATTCCGTGGCGGCGGGAGACGCGGAGAATGATGTGGAGATGCTGGAAGCGGCCCATGTGGGCGCTGTGATGTGCAATGCTTTTCCCGGCGTGGCGGAACACGGCGACTATGTGACGGAGCATGACAATAATCATGACGGTCTCGGGGAGATCATCCGGAAATTTATACTTAAGTAGAAGAGACATAAAATCTGGAGGGTGGTTGGCATGGAGAGATTTAAGAGAATATTCGTAATCGTGATAGATTCCCTTGGAGTAGGAGCTATGGAGGATTCTCCGGAGTTCGGAGATGTGGGCGTGAATACGCTGGGACATATCTCCCGGGCGGTGGACAGGCTTTGGATTCCCCACCTTCAGAAGCTGGGAATGGCGAATCTGACGCCTCTGAAGCAGGTAGAACCGGTGGAAAAGGCGCTGGGATATTACGGGAAGATGCGGGAGAAAAGCAAGGGAAAAGACACCATGACAGGTCACTGGGAGCTGATGGGACTGGAGGTTAAGAAACCCTTTAAGACTTTTACCGAAACCGGTTTTCCGCCGGAACTGATCGCGGAACTGGAAAAACGCACCGGCCACAAGATCATCGGAAATAAAAGCGCAAGCGGGACGGAGATCCTGGATGAACTGGGGGAAGAGGAGATCGCAACCGGTCATATGATCGTTTATACTTCGGCGGATTCTGTCCTTCAGATCTGCGGTAATGAAGAGACCTTCGGGCTGGACGAACTTTACCGCTGCTGTGAGATCGCCCGGGAGCTTACCATGAAAGACGAATGGAGAGTAGGCCGTGTGATCGCGCGCCCTTACGTAGGGAAAAAGAAGGGAGAGTTCAGACGTACAAGCAACCGTCATGACTACGCCCTGAAACCTTTCGGCCCTACGGTCCTTAATGTTCTGAAGGACGCAGGACTGGATGTGATCTCAGTGGGAAAGATCAGAGATATCTTCGATGGAGAAGGAATCACAGAAGCATATAAATCCAGAAGTTCTGTGCATGGAATGGAACAGACCATAGAACTGGCGGGCAGGGACTTCCGCGGACTGTGCTTTGTAAATCTGGTGGATTTTGACGCTCTGTGGGGACACCGGAGAAACCCGGGAGGATATGCGGCGGAGATTGAGAAATTCGATGTGAACCTGGGAAAACTGCTTCCCCTTCTGAAGGAAGACGATCTTCTGATCATCACGGCGGACCATGGGAACGACCCTACTTACACAGGAACCGACCATACAAGAGAAAAGGTTCCGTTCCTGGCATATTCGCCGTCCATGAAAGAAAACGGCGGACTGCCGGAGACAGATACCTTCGGGGCTGTCGGCGCCACAATTGCAGATAATTTCTGTCTGGAAACGCCGGAAGGAGCCGTTGGGAAATCCGTTCTGGGACTGCTGAAGTAGGTCAGAGATAAAAAACACTTTTTAAGGACATTAGCCGTGGATTGTGCCATGGAAAATATGGGAGTGAAAATTTGGAATACACATTAATCCGTTCAAAAAGAAAGACTCTCGCTCTGCAGGTGCAGGCGGACGGGAGCGTGACAGTACGCGCTCCGCTGAGGACTTCCCGGTATAAAATAGATTCCTTTGTGGAGAAACACCGGGCATGGATAGAAAAACAGAGGCAGAAACTTGCCGGGCTGAAAAAAGAGGTTTATGTGATCACAGAGGAGGAACGCCGCGCCGGGGTGGAAGCGGCGAAGAGGATATTTCCATCCAGGGCGGAATATTTTGCCCGGCGTATGGGAGTCACTTATGGGCGGATCACGATCCGGGAACAGAAAACCCGGTGGGGAAGCTGCAGTCAGGCCGGGAACCTGAACTTTAACTGGAAACTGGTCCTGATGCCGCCGGAGATTCTGGATTACGTAGTGGTGCATGAGCTTGCCCACCGGAAAGAAATGAATCATTCTCCGGCTTTCTGGGCAGTAGTGGAGAAGGAACTGCCGGATTATCGCCGGCGGAGAGAAGAACTGAAAAGACAGGGACGGGAATTCATATGAAAGGTACGATTATCTGCTACGGGGATTCCAATACTTACGGGTATGATCCCCGTTCTTTTATGGGAGACCGCTATGGGAAAGACATCCGATGGACGGGGATCCTTGCGGAAAAAACAGACTGGAGTATCAGAAATCACGGAATGAACGGCCGCTGTATCCCCCATACTGCTTCGCAGATCCGCTTTGCCTGTGAGCAGACAGAAGAGTGGGGCCGGGAACAGGCGCCCCTATGGTTTGCCGTGATGCTGGGAACCAACGATCTGCTTATGGAACCGGGTTTCCGGGCAGAGGACGCGGCGGAAAGAATGGAAAACTTCCTGCTGGCCTTATCTGAAACAGAGGCGGTAAAAAGCGGGAGGATATGTCTCTGGCTGATCGCGCCGCCTGCCATGAAGCGGGGCGCGTGGGTGGAGGAAGACAGCCTGTGTCTGGAGGCGGAACGACTGGGCGGTGCATACCGGAAAATTGCGGAAAAACTGGGGATCAGATATACGGACGCAGGACAGTGGGATATACAGGTCGTGTTCGACGGCGTGCATTTTTCGGAGGAAGGACACCGGAAATTCGCGGAGGGAATGGTGAAGGAACTGACAGATTAACTTGACTTTTCCCATGTTTCCGGTGGTGGTGCTGTTTTCTCTCAGTGTTTCTCTGCCGAAGGTTTTCGCGGCTATGGGAAAAGCCGGCGTATTTGTGCTGGAATCCATTGTGGCCAACTGCATGGAGATATTTCCATACTACCCGCAAAAAGACAGTGCTTGTTGCTGGAAATATATATGTTATTATGATACGTTATGTAGCGCCGGTCATGATGCTGGTACTTTTCCTGCAGTCAACAGGAATTCTTCAGTAAAAGAGCTGTGCCCTGTTTATAATGCGCTGAAGTACGCGGGGCTTCAAAGAAAGTGAAAACTGTGATAATAAGATAAAAAACCTGGCTGTCCAGTATAAGGATGGCCGAGTTTTTAATTTCCTGTTGACCGAACAGATGTTCTGATTTATAATGAGATCAGAGAGGAGGGAAACCGTTATGGGGAATGAGGCGCGCAGTTATATAGCGATTGACCTGAAATCTTTCTATGCATCAGTGGAATGCCGGGAACGGGGGCTGGATCCCATGACGGCGAATCTTGTGGTGGCGGACAGGAGCCGCACGGAGAAGACCATTTGTCTTGCAGTGTCTCCGGCGCTGAAAGCTTACGGCATACCGGGGCGGATCCGGCTTTTTGAGGTGGAGGAGAAGGTCCGGGGGATCAACGCCGCCAGGAGAAGGTACGCTCCGGGCGGGAAGCTCACAGGAAGCTCTTATCTTGAGCCGGAGCTTAGAGAACATCCGGAACTGGGGCTGTCCTATATCTCCGCTCCGCCCCGGATGGCTCTCTACATGGAATACAGTACCAGGATCTATGATATTTACCTGAAATACATTGCACCGGAAGATATCCATGTGTATTCCATTGACGAGGTGTTTATCGACGCCACACATTATCTGAACGCATACCGTATGACCGCCAGGGAACTGGCTGGTAAGATGATCCTGGATATTTTCCGGAATACAGGGATCACAGCTACGGCAGGGATCGGTACCAACCTCTATCTGTGCAAGGTGGCTATGGATATTGAGGCCAAACACAGCCCTCCGGATGAGAACGGGGTGCGGATCGCCCTGCTGGATGAGAGATCTTACCGGGAACTGCTGTGGGATCATCAGCCGCTTACGGATTTCTGGAGAGTGGGAAGAGGATACGCCAGGAAGCTGAAGGCCCATGGCCTTTATACCATGGGGGATATTGCCAGGTGTTCTCTGGGCCGGCCGGGAGAGTACTATAATGAAGGGCTGCTTTATAAACTCTTCGGAGTGAACGCGGAACTTCTTATCGATCACGCGTGGGCCTGGGAACCATGCACCATGGAGGATATCAGGAGTTATCGTCCGGAGAATAACAGCGTGGGATCCGGACAGGTGCTGCACTGCCCCTATCCCAGTGACAAGGCAAGGCTTGTGACCCGGGAGATGACGGACCTTCTGGTATTGGATCTGGTGGACAGGCGCCTGGTGACGGACCAGATCACGCTGACGGTAGGTTATGATATCGAGAACCTGAAAGACCCGGAGAGAAGGAAGCGGTACAGAGGTGAAGTGACTACGGATCATTATGGCCGTCAGATCCCGAAGCACGCCCACGGCACTGTGAACCTGGACAGGCAGACGTCCTCCGGCGAACGGATCACAGAGGCGGTGACGGGGCTTTACGACAGGATCGTGGACAGGGATCTTCTGGTAAGAAGGATCACGGTTACCGCCGGCAGGGTAGTGGATGAACGTAATATAGAAACAAAAGAAGTTTTTGAGCAGATGGATCTCTTTACGGATTACGCCTCCAGGGAGAAGGCGGACCGGGAGGAGGAACGGCGGCGGAAGCGGGAACGCAGGATGCAGGAGGCTGTTCTGGATATCCGGAAGAGATTCGGCAAAAACGCCGTTCTGAGAGGAATGAATCTGGAGGAAGGCGCTACGGCGCGTGACCGGAATCAGCAGATCGGCGGCCATAAAGCATGAAAGGAAGCGGGATATTATGAAGAATTACTTCGGGGATTCCGGGCGGTATGACGATATTATCGGTCTTCCCCACCATGTATCGCCCACCAGGCCGCGGATGCCGACAAGGGACAGGGCGGCGCAGTTCGCGCCTTTTGCCGCTCTGACAGGATACGGGGATGCGGTGAAGGAGACTGCCAGGATCACAGAAGAGAGACGGGAGCCGGACGGGGAGCAGACAGAGACCCTGAACAGGACGGTAAAGATCCTTGCGGAGAAGATCCGGGAACAGCCGGAGATAACGGTTGTCTTTTTCTGCCCGGATGAACGGAAAGAGGGCGGATCCTACAGGCGGTTTCGGGGGAATCTCAGAAGGATCGACGAGTGCCGGCGCAGAATGATTTTTACGGACGGGAACGAAATTTCTTTTGATAATATCCGGGAAATCCGGTATGATAGTGAAGAATGATAAAGAGGGGCAGGCTGCCTCTGGATTATGAATATGGTCGGCATTTCCCAGGGGAGACCGGGAAGTATTGACAGAAAGATCTGGAGAAATCATATATGACTGAAATAAATATGCGAGGTCTCAGCGAGAAAGTTTTTCTGCGCCTGGAGGCTCCGTCAGAAGAAGAACATGTCAGCGATCAGATGAGGATCAGACAGGGTCTGGAAGAAAACGGATACAGGGATATCCGCTTTTCCCTGGAGGCGCTCAGGACGCTTTATCCTCTGTGCCGGGAAGCCGGATGGGAGATCACGGTGACGCTGGTCCACGAGGAACAGGGAATCCTGATAACAGCGGTGGAGGCAGGAGACCACACGCGGGAGCATTACGGGCTGGCGGTGGACTACGGCTCCACCACGATCCTTATGCAGATCGTGGATATGAACACAGGCGAAGTACTGGCGGAAGAGAGCGAGACGAACGGACAGGCGGCATACGGGGCGGATATTCTCACCAGGATCACCTATGGGATGGAGAAACCGGAACACAAAAGAGAACTTCATCAGGCGACGGTGGAGACTTTTCACCGGCTTCTGGAGAAGCTGACAGGGAAGACTGGGATTCAGGCAGGCGCATGTCCGGTGATGGTGATATCAGGCAACACGACGATGGTGCACTTCTTTCTGGAGCTGGACGCCTGGACTGTATTTTCTTCTCCTTACGCGCCGGTGACAGCAGAACCGGGATTTTTCCGGGGAAGGGAACTGGGACTGGATTTTGCGGGAGAGGTATTTTTTATGCCGGGGATTTCCAATTATGTGGGCGGCGATATTGTCAGCGGCCTTCTTCTGATGGATTTCTACCGGAAGGATGAGATCGGCCTGTTTTTTGATATCGGCACCAACGGCGAGCTGGTGATCGGGAACAGGGAGTGGCTGCTGGCGGGAGCCGGAGCCGCGGGGCCTGCGCTGGAGGGCGATATCAGCCGGTATGGGATCCGCGCCCGGGAGGGAGCCATTGATACGGTGCGCATCGAGGACGGGGACTTGTCCTTTACCACGATCGGCGGAACGAAACCGGTAGGGATCTGCGGCTCAGGGATCATTGACCTTCTGGCGGAGATGAGACTGAACGGATGGACAGACATTGCGGGGAATCTGGATCCACAGGCGTCTGAGAGGATCGTATATTTCGAGGATGAGGGAGAATACGGTGCGGTTTACGCCACGGCGGAGGAGTCCGGGACCGGAGAACCGCTTTATTTTTCCCAGACAGACATAAAGCAGTATATAGACACAAAAGCGGCGGCGCATACCATGCTGGACTGTCTTCTGGAGAGCGCGGGATGCACGGAGGAGGATATCGGCCACTATTATCTTTCCGGAGCCTTCTGCGCCCACGGAAATCTGGAATCCGCCATTACAGTGGGGATCTTTCCGGACGTTCCTCTGGAACGGTATACCGCCCTGCGCAATTCTTCCCTGGACGGCGCCCGGACGCTGCTCCTTGACCGGAACCGTATGGAAGACATCAGGTATCTCAGGGGGAACGTGTTCAGCGTACAGTTTGCTTCCATGCCGGATTTTCTGATCCGGATGCAGGCGGCGAAGTTTATCCCCCATACCGATATGGAGAAATATCCTACGGTGAAGAAGAAACTGGAAGAAAAAGCCAGGAAACGTAAATACGGAAATTGAGAATTACAGAAGAAAAAATATCTGTGCTATAATCAGAATATCTTTTGCGGGATTTTCCTGCGGAAGATATTCTTTTTCGTATTCTGACGTTCGTCAGAATTTTCCCGGACTGCAAAATAAAAGAAAAGGCGGGTGATGCCTATGGAAACAGGCTGCGTTTGTTATCAATTTTAATAAACGCTTTAAAAATTTAATAATCGGATTTATAATGGAGGAAGATACATGGGTAAGAAAACGAAAGCCCCGGGGCGATGCCATGTAAAAAAGAAGCAGAATGCTTCTCTTACTCCAGATAAAGGCGCCTTTGTGCAGAGAAAACATAAAGATAAAACAGAGAACTGATGGAAAGTTGTAAACCTTTGTATGATTATTCTCTTTTTATCCATCGGATCCGTGCAAATCTGGCAAATGGAGCCCGTCCGGAACAGGCAGTGGATATAGCTGTAGATCAATGTCTGAAAGAGGACATTCTGACCGATGTTCTGAGAGTAAACCGCAGGGAGGTAGTGCAGATGTTTCTGGAAGAGTATGATGAAGAACTTCATGAAAAGACATTGAGGGAAGAAGGTCGGGAAGAAGGTCGGCAGATGATGGAACTGACCAGGAACCTGATCTGGGATAATCGTCTGGAAGAACTTTTGAAGGCGACGGAAGATGAAGAATTGCGACGGAATTTAATTGAGGAATATGGGATAGATAAGCAGAAAAAAAGAATATAGCGTCAGTGTACAAGGGGACAATACGGTCGATAAAGGGATGATTTCTGTCTCTTTTGCGTTACTTTCATTCCGCGTACGTCCTGTACGCGTCAATCAAGTGCCTTAAAGAGACAGAAATCATCTCCTTTTCGACTCATAGACTCCAACCGCAGGAATTTCAGCGATTTACAAGGCAGACGATGGAAGCGTACAGGACGTACGCTGACTGAGGATAACGCTGAAAATCGCTGAAATCACGCGGCTTGGAGCGTGTTGCCCCTTGTACACTGACGCTAATATGTTATAATATCAGAAAACGCGGAAGAAGGACATTAAAGATGGAGAAATCATACAATGGCAATATCCTGCTCATCGGTTTCATGGGGGCCGGTAAAAGTACGGTGGCCGATTATCTGAAAACAAAATACTCCATGGATCTGGTGGAGATGGATCAGGTGATCGCCGGGAGAGAGGGTATGAGCATTTCTGATATTTTCAGTACCCATGGCGAGGAATATTTCCGTAATCTGGAAACACAGCTTCTCATCGAACTGCAGTCTCACGGCAATACGGTGGTTTCCTGCGGCGGGGGAGTTCCCATGCGGGAGAGAAATGTGAAGGAAATGAAGAAAAACGGTAAGGTGGTGCTGCTCACCGCAAAGCCGGAGACCATACTGGAACGGGTGAAGGACGATCACAGCCGCCCCCTTCTGGAGGGAAACAAGACGGTGGCTTATATCGCGGAACTGATGGAAAAGCGCCGGGAGAAATATGAAGCCGCAGCGGATATCGTGGTTGCCACGGATGGAAGGTCTGCGGAAGAGATCTGCGGGGAGATCATCGGGAAACTGCAGGCTTAGGAAAGTTTTGGAGAGAGTACGCGCACAGAGCGGATGTTTCGGAAAACAGACGGAAGAAAAATGATGGAATTAACAGGGAGGACTGGAAGGATGGAACAGAGAATCAAGGGAACGACAGGACTGATGATGCTGATCGGAAGCCCGGTGGGGCATTCCGGATCGCCGGATATGTATAATTTCAGTTTCCGGTATCATAATCTGGATTATGCATATATGGCTTTTGATATCAAAGAGGATCAGGTGAAAGCCGCGCTGGACGCCATGCGGCTTTTTAAGATGCGAGGGTGTAATGTGACCATGCCCTGCAAGAACGAGGCGGCGAAGTATATGGACGAACTGTCTCCGGCGGCAAGGATCATCGGCGCTGTGAACACCATTGTGAATGAAGACGGGAAACTGATCGGCCATATCACAGACGGTATTGGTTTTGTGCGCAACCTGAAAGAACACGGCGTGGACGTAAAGGGCAAAAAGATGGTAGTTCTGGGAGCCGGAGGAGCGGCTACAGCCATTCAGGTACAGTGCGCTCTGGACGGAGCGGAATCCATTTCTATTTTCAATCCGGACGATCCTTTCCTGGCCAGAGCGAGGTCCACAGCGGAGAAACTGAAATCAGAAGCGCCTCAGTGCAGGGTACAGGTATACTGCCTGGACGATCAGGAGAAACTGAAAGAAGAGATCGCGGGTGCGGATATTCTGGTAAACGGTACGCTGGCGGGAATGAAGCCCCATGATGATGTTTCCCCGATCACGGATACTTCCATGTTCCGCCCCGGACTTGTAGTGGCGGATGTGGTCTACAATCCTGAAGTGACAAAACTTCTCCGGGAGGCAGAAGAAGCCGGATGCACAACAGTCGGCGGCAAGGGGATGCTTCTCTGGCAGGGAGCGGCGGCTTATAAGTTGTATACAGGGCTGGAGATGCCTGCGGAGGGATATCAGAAATACCAGGCGGAGAATGAGAAATAAGAGAAGGCGTCGCTCAAAAGCGACGCCTTCTTCGTTGGGCTTTTCAGTTTCCAAGAAAAGAAAGATCGATCTCTCCTTCAAAAACAGTCGTGGCCGGTCCGGTCATATAGACAAGGTTTTCCTGACGGTCCCAGAAAATCTCCAGATCGCCGCCGAGAAGTTTTACAGTGACGGGAACCGCTTCGTCAACAAGGCCGTTCAGGGTAGAAGCTACAGCCACGGCGCAGGCGCCGGTGCCGCAGGCGAGAGTTTCGCCGGAACCGCGTTCCCAGACTCTCATCTGGAGAGTATGGCGGTCGATCACTTTTACAAATTCGGTGTTGACTCTGTCGGGAAAGACAATGTTGTTTTCAAACTGCGGGCCCACAGAGGCGATGTCCAGATTTTCGACGTCGTCCATATATACTACCGCGTGGGGATTTCCCATGGACACTGCTGTGACGTGATATACCGCGCCGCCGATCTCAAGAGGCGTGTCGATCACCTGCTCCGTATCCGCCACAACGGGAATCTGAGCGGCAGTGAGGATGGGAGTTCCCATGTTTACTTTTACCTTACGCACTTTTCCGTCTGTCACTGAAAGCTCCAGATATTTGATCCCGCTTCTTGTGGCTACGCTGATATTTTTCTTTTTAACAATCCCGTGGTCATAGACGTATTTTGCCACACAGCGAATCCCGTTGCCGCACATGGCGCCCTGGGATCCGTCCATATTGTACATATCCATCTCGCAGTCGGCGATATCCGAAGGTTTGATCAGGATCAGCCCGTCGGATCCGATACCGAAATGGCGGTCGCTGACAAACTTTGCCACAGCGGAAGGATCCACCACGTTTTCCTCAAAACAGTTTACATATACATAATCGTTGCCGATGCCGTGCATTTTTGTAAATTTCATCATATTCCTCCTCAGATCATTTATACTCCGTGTATGGCGCTTCCGGCAGCCGCCCTCTGCGCCGTGCGTTGCTGTCAACAGAGTCCAGTATACCGGTAAGATGTTATATTTCTGTGAAATCCCCCTAAAAAATTAAAAAACAGTACGAGATTATGAGAGCTGTTTCAGAATATCCGGGAAGGGTTCCAGGCTTCGCCTGAGGATTCTCGTCACCTGGGCGATAAGGATCCCGTAATTGGTGATGGGGACGCCCTGATCGCGGCAGCAGGCGGTACGGTATTTCATTTCCCGTTCATTGAGCATACATCCTCCGCAGTGCACCACCAGGCGGTATCCGCTGACGTCGTCCGGAAACTCTGTGCCGGAAGTAAAGACAAATTCCGGATTTTTGCCCGTATACTGTCGTATCCAGCCGGGGATCTTATGCGTTCCGATATCATCACACTGGCGGTGATGGGTACAGCCTTCCGCAATGAGGATTTTGTCGCCGTCCTGTACCTGGTCCAGAGCCGCGGCTCCCTGTACGGCGGTTCCCAGATCTCCCTTGTAGCGGGCGAACAGGATCGAAAAAGAAGTCAGGGGTATATGTGTGGGAGTATCCTGGGATACCCTGGCGAAAACCTGGCTGTCGGTGACGACAAGGCGGGGAGTGATGCCGCCTGAGCGGAGGTTCGTCAGAGCGTCCTTCAGTTCGGTATCGCGGACCACAAGAGAGAGACCGCCGTGATCCAGGATATCCCGTATGGTCTGCTGCTGGGGCAGGATCAGCCGCCCTTTCGGAGCGGCCTTGTCAATGGGAACCACAAGGACGATCAGATCGCCGGGGGACATCAGGTCGCCGATCAGCGGATATCTGTGAGAGTCCTCCGGTTTCAGAGTGGCGATCAGCTCCTTCAGCTCCTGAATGTGGATGTTCCGGGCCGCGCTGACGTAAATACTGTGTTCCGCGGAGTCCGCGGGAGACAACGCAGCGCCGCCTGATATAACTGTGGAAGATAATGCAGGATGTTCCGATATACCTGCGGGGGAGTTACCGGCGGCGGAATGCTGTCCGCCCGGGAGGAGATCGCATTTATTATAAACAACAACAAAAGGGATCCCTTTTTCCCGAAAACGGCGGACCAGAGCCTCTTCCTGGGGGCCTATTCCCACTGTGCTGTCTATCACAAGAACTCCGATATCCGTCTTATTTAATACCTGATAACTTTTTTTTACGCGGAGAGCGCCAAGCTCCCCTTCGTCGTCGATACCAGGGGTGTCGATCACCATTACCGGCCCGAGGGGCAGGAGCTCCATGGTTTTATATACAGGGTCAGTAGTCGTTCCCATCACATCGGAAACGATTGCCAGATCCTGCCCGGTAACGGCGTTGATAATGCTGGATTTTCCTGCGTTCCGCCTTCCGAAAAAGCCGATATGCACCCGCTCGGAAGCCGGCGTCTGATTCATTCCCATATGGTCCGTCCCTCCTTATACAGACAATTTGCATTTTATTATTATAGAAAATAATTATTTATTATTCAAGCTGCCTATTGCATTTTAAAGAAAACATGGTACAATTAGAACAATGACTGAGGGTATTTTATACATAATTTATGCATAAATATACCTGATATATCAGGTTAAAAGGAGGATAAGAGTGAAAATGAAGAACATGAAAAAATTCGCGGCACTGGCGTTAAGTGTAACTATGGCTGCTTCCATGGCAGTTTCCGTATCCGCAGCAGTAGAGTCCAAGGACGATCTGCCGGGCAAGACCATCGGCGTTCAGCTGGGAACCACAGGCGACCTGGAGGCGTCCAACTATGAGGCTGAAGGATCTACCGTAGAGCGTTACAGCAAGGGAAGCGAAGCTGTTCAGGCTCTGAAGGCGGGCCAGGTTGACTGTGTGATCATCGACTCCCAGCCGGCTCAGAAATTCGTAGAGGCAAACGACGACCTGAAGATTCTGGACGATCCGTTTGTTGAGGAAGAGTATGCGATCTGTCTGGCAAAGGATAACGAGGAGCTTCTTGAGGATATCAACGGCGCTCTCAAAGAGCTGAAGGAAGACGGCACCATCGACAGCATTATGGACAACTACATTGGTGAGAACATCGGCGAGACGCCCTATGAGTCTCCGGAGGATGTAGACCGTTCGAACGGTGAACTGGTAATGGCTACCAACGCAGAGTTCGAGCCTTATGAATATCATGAAGGCGACGAGATCGTGGGAATCGACGTTGACATCGCACAGGCGATCTGCGATAAACTTGGCTATGAGCTGAAGGTTGAGGATATGGAGTTCAGTTCTATCCTTCCGGCCGTACAGTCCGGCAAGGCTGATTTCGGTGCGGCAGGCATGACAGTTACAGAAGACCGCGCGGCAAGCGTGAACTTCACAGATACCTATGCCAACGCAAGCCAGGTGATCATCGTAAAGAAATAACGATACAGAGGACATCCTATTCCGGCAGAGCGAATGCATCCGGAATATCCATAGAGAGCTGTTGACTGGTGCCAACAGCTCTTTTGTTAAGGAAAGCAGGGAGAAACCAAATGATATTGGCAGATATTACACAGGATTTGTATTTGAATTTTATTAAAGAAGACCGCTATCTGTGGCTGCTGGACGGGCTGAAGACAACGCTGCTCATCACATTTTTCGCGGCGATCCTGGGAATCATCCTGGGATTCATTGTGGCCATCATCCGCTCCACCCATGATAAATCAGGACATTTCAAGATCCTGAACGCGGTCTGCAGGGTATACCTTACCGTGATCCGCGGTACGCCTACCATGATCCAGCTTCTGATCATGAACTTCGTAATCTTCGGATCGGTGAGTCTGGATAAGGTTATTGTAGGCAGTCTTGCCTTCGGTATCAACTCGGGCGCGTATGTGGCGGAGATTGTCCGTTCCGGTATTATGTCCATTGATCCGGGACAGACGGAGGCAGGCCGGAGCCTTGGCCTGAATTTCACACAGACCATGAAACTGATCATCATGCCCCAGGCATTTAAGAATGTGCTGCCGGCTCTTGTAAATGAGTTTATCGTGCTGCTCAAAGAGACTTCCATCATCGGATATATCGGTATGATGGATCTGACGAAGGGCGCGATGCTGATCCAGAGCCGTACCTACAACGCGTTCCTTCCCCTGATCGCGGCAGCGCTTATTTATCTGGCGCTTGTTATGTTCCTGACATTTCTCATGAATAAAATAGAGAGGAGGCTGAGAACCAATGAGCGTAAATAAAGACAAAGTCCTGATAGAAGTACAGGGACTTCAGAAGGCTTTCGGAAGCAATCAGGTTCTTGACGGTATCACCACAGATATCTGCCAGGGCGAGGTTGTGGTAGTGGTCGGCCCCTCCGGTTCGGGGAAATCAACTTTTCTCCGTTCGCTGAATCTTCTGGAGGTTCCCACAGGGGGCAAGATTCTGTTTGAGGGAACAGATATCACAGATCCCAAAGTGGATATCAACCGTCACCGCCAGAAGATCGGCATGGTGTTCCAGCGTTTCAATCTTTTTCCTCATAAGACGGTAAAAGAAAATATCATGCTGGCGCCGGTAACGCTGAAACTGATGACGAAAGAGGAGGCGTCCGCGAAAGCGGACGAACTTCTGGAGAGAGTCGGCCTTCCGGATAAGGCGGACACTTACCCGGAGATGCTTTCCGGCGGCCAGATGCAGCGTATCGCCATCGCGAGAGCCCTGGCGATGAACCCGGACGTGATGCTCTTTGACGAGCCCACCTCCGCTCTTGACCCCGAGATGGTAGGGGAGGTTCTGGAACTGATGAAAGAACTGGCGCAGTCCGGCATGACCATGGTGGTGGTTACCCATGAGATGGGCTTCGCAAGAGAAGTGGGAACCAGAGTGCTGTTTATCGACGACGGTAAGATCCAGGAAGAGAATACTCCGGAGGAATTTTTCAGCAATCCGAAGAATCCCAGACTGAAAGATTTTCTTTCCAAAGTATTATGACATAAAGAAAGAGGACAGAGTCATCTGCGACTTGTCCTCTTTCTTTATGTACCGGCCGGAAAGATTTCACGCTTTCCCGGCGTCCGGCGTATCTTTCTGATCTTCGGAAGAAAGCCGGTCCTCCAGCTTCTGCCGTTCCATATCAAGGGTCTTCAGTTCCTTGTAGCAGTATTTGATGATCTCTTTACGGGTGATGATTCCGATAAAGAATCCCTGGTCATCGACCACAGGCACATAGTTCTGATTAATGGCGCGATCCAGAAGATCCTCCATATCCGCGTCCGCATGGACGGCCTTATAGGTGGCCCGGCGGGGGATCGCCATAATGGGGATATCTTCCATCTCTTTCACATCAATGATGTTCAGGCGTTTCAGGCCCCAGAGAAGATCTCCCTCGGAGATGGTGCCGGTGTAGCGTCCGTCCACGCTGAGAAGGGGAATACAGGAGAACTTCCGGTGTTCCATTTTCTCCACGGTCTGACGCAGGGTATCGTCCTCAAATATATAAGCTACTTCGCTTTTGGGTGTCAGAAAAAACAAAATATTCACGCTGCCTACCTCTGTCTTTCATTTCAGTGCGGGAGGCTGAGTATGGGAACAGTCTCCCTGTTTTAAAGCAATTGTACGCCCTTCGCTTCAGCGTCCGCCACGATCTCTTTCGGCCACAGAGAAACGTGTACTTCGCCGATGTGCGCCTTGCGCAGGAAAAACATACAGATACGGGACTGGCCGATGCCGCCTCCGATGGTATAGGGAAGCTCCCCGTTAAGTACCGCTTTCTGGAAAGGAAGATCCCGGCGGTCTTCGCAGCCGGCTTCCTTAAGCTGGATCTCCAGAGCCTCCTCGTCCACACGGATACCCATGGAGGAAAGCTCGAGGGCAATATCCAGTACAGGATAGTATACAAGGATGTCGCCGTTCAGCTCCCAGTCGTCATAGTCCGGGGCGCGTCCGTCGTGGCGCTCTCCGTTGCTCAAGACCTTGCCTACCTGCATAAGGAAGACTGCGCCTTTCTCCTTGACGATCTTATATTCCCTCTCCTTGGGAGTACAGTCCGGATACATGTCCACAAGCTCCTGGGTGGAGACGAAAGCGATCTCTCTGGGAAGGATCTCCTCGATATAATCGTACTGTACGGCCATATATTTCTCTGTCTTGCGCAGGACGCTGTAGATGGTGCGTACTGTGCTGATGAGCGTTGCCATGGTGCGTTCTTCTCTGGAGATGATCTTCTCCCAGTCCCACTGATCCACATATACGGAATGGATGTTGTCCAGATCCTCGTCTCTCCGGATGGCGATCATGTCCGTATACAGGCCCTCTCCCTGGGAAAAACCGTATTTCTTCAGCGCGTAGCGCTTCCACTTGGCAAGAGAGTGAACGATCTCCGCATTCTCCTCCTGGCCCTTGATATCGAAGCTTACCGGGCGTTCCACGCCGTTAAGATTATCGTTAAGTCCGGAAGACGGGGATACAAATACAGGAGCAGAAACACGGAGAAGATTCAGTTTCTGCGCCAGTGTCTGCTGAAAAAAATCTTTGACTGTCTTAATTGCCACCTGGGTATCGTGAAGGTTCAGGTCGGAGTGATACCCTTCGGGAATTCGCATCTGTTCCATAATAAATCCTCCTCGTTATGAATAACACTAATAACGATATTATAGCAGGAAAAAGCTTCTAATGCAATTTTTAACTTGTGTGTTGTGTGTAAATTTAATACAATAGAAGCAGAGGCCCACAGGTTATTGACAGATCCCGGACGCGGTTCCGGGGAGGGACGGAGGTATGGAAATGATAGGAGAAAAGTGTCCTCTGTGCGACGGCCCTGTTTCAGGGGGAAGATGTACGCTCTGCGGCATGCCGTACAGGAAAGACGAGATATTATACCATTTAAATGAAAACAGCCGGGACCATTATAAGCACGCCACGGAGAAAGCGCGGTCCATTATGCGCAAAAACGCGGGCGTTTCCGGAACCAGAGCAGTGGGGAAGAACGCCAGCGAGGCGGATATCCGCGCCCATCAGCAGCAGATCCGCCAGGAAGCGGTAAAGAGAATGACCACCACAAAAACTCCGGCAGCCGACAGCGGCAGAAAATCCGCAAAGAAGAAGAATCTCAAAAAAGCGGAAGCCGCCTATGGATCCGCAAAGAAAAAAACAGGAAAAGGAAAGATTATCCTGTGGCTCATAGTGATCCTTCTCATTCTTCTGCCTTCTATCCTGGATTTTGTGGAGGAAAAAGCTGATCAGTATGCTTATGAGCAAATGGAGGATACATACGGTATCGGCAGCGATACCGAGACATACTCCATGACAGGAGGTGTGGAAGGTCCCTATCTGATCGACTGGACGGAGGGCGGCGGACGAAATGGTTATGAATTCCTGGGAGGATTCGGTCCGGCGCAGGTGGGGGAAGATATCCGGCCGGGAAAATATGATATTCTGGGAACCAGCGAGGAGGAGTCTCTGACTCTGGTGCTGGAGAATGAAACGAATATAACGGAAATATATATCACCCCGGATGATTATATGACAGGAATCGATTTCAGAGAGGGCGATACCATACGGCTGGAAGACTGCAAAGACGAGGAGGGTGTATACCTTTACGGAGTCCTGGAAGATGCGGAGGAGGAAATCTGACAGATTTCCTCCTGTTTTTTTGGCACGCCCGGCAAGCAGCTGCAAAATATGGCAGAAAAAATGAAATTCCCTCTTTTCTTTCACATGATATTGTGCTATACTCTGTTCTGCAACACCAGATATGGGGAGTTTTGAGACGGAGAGAAAGGTGTGGCATAAGCTTCTCCGTACCGCAGAAACAGGAGAAAACAGGTATGATCTATGTAATTAAGAAAGACGGAACAAGAGAAGAATTTAATCCGCAGAAGATTGTGGCCGCGGTGAACAAGTCGGCGGCGCGTATCCTTTATACATTTTCTCAGGAGGAGAAAGATTTTATCTGCCGCTTTGCGGAAGAGCACGCGGCTTCTCTGGGAAAAGAAGAGATTGAGATTCAGGAGATGCACAACATCGTGGAGGGCGCTCTGGAGCGCGTGAATCCGGCTGTGGCCAAGAGCTACCGGGATTACCGCAATTACAAACTGGATTTTATCCATATGATGGACGACGTATATACCAAGAGCCAGGCGATCCGCTATATCGGCGACAAGAGCAACGCGAATACAGACAGCGCGCTTGTGGCTACCAAGAGGAGCCTGATTTTCAATGAACTGAACAAAGAGCTTTACCGGAAGTTCTTCATGACCCGGAACGAGCTTCAGGCCTGCAAGGACGGTTATATTTATATTCACGACCAGTCCGCCCGTCTCGACACCATGAACTGCTGCCTTTTCGACGTGGCTTCTGTTCTCAAGGGCGGATTCGAAATGGGAAATGTGTGGTACAATGAGCCCAAGACACTGGATACCGCCTTTGATGTTATGGGTGATATCGTGCTCAGTACAGCAGCCCAGCAGTACGGCGGCTTTACTGTGCCGGAGGTGGACAAGATCCTGGCTCCTTACGCGCAGAAGAGTTATGACAAGTATGTACAGGAATTTCTGAAATATTCTGATGAGAACTGGAGAGGCAGAGAAGAGAAGGCGATTGAATACGCTCTCGACAAGGTCCGCAGAGACTTCGATCAGGGATGGCAGGGTATTGAGTATAAACTGAATACAGTGGGATCATCCAGAGGCGATTATCCCTTCGTGACAGTGACTCTCGGACTGGGAACAGGACAGTTTGAGAAGATGTGCAACATCTCTCTTCTTGAGGTACATAAGGGAGGACAGGGTAAGGCAGGCCACAAGAAACCGGTGCTTTTCCCCAAAATCGTGTTCCTTTATGACGAGAATCTTCACGGACCGGGGAAATGCTGCGAGGATGTGTTTGAAGCGGGCGTGGACTGTTCCGCGAAGACCATGTATCCGGACTGGCTTTCTCTTACAGGCAAAGGATATATCGCCAGCATGTACAAGCAGTACGGCAAGGTAATCAGCCCCATGGGATGCAGGGCGTTCTTAAGCCCCTGGTATGAACGTGGCGGAATGAATCCGGCGGATGAGAATGATGTGCCGGTATTTGTGGGACGTTTCAACATCGGTGCCGTCAGCCTTCATCTTCCCATGATCCTGGCGAAGGCGAGAGCGGAGAGCAGGGATTTTTACGAGGTGCTGGATTTCTATCTGGAAATGATCCGCAGCCTCCATATCCGCACCTATGAATATCTGGGGCAGATGAGAGCCTCCACTAATCCCCTTGCGTACTGCGAGGGCGGATTCTACGGCGGACATCTGGATCCCCATGAGAAGATCGGCAAGATCCTGAAGCCCATGACGGCGTCCTTCGGAATTACGGCGCTGAACGAGCTGCAGGAGCTCTATAACGGCAAATCCATCAGAGAGGACGGCCAGTTCGCTCTGGATGTGCTGAAATATATCAACGACAAGGTGAACCAGTTCAAACAGGAGGACGGAAATCTTTACGCGATCTACGGAACGCCGGCAGAGAGCCTATGCGGCCTTCAGGTAGAGCAGTTCCGCAAGATGTACGGAATTGTGGAAGGCGTTTCCGACCGTCCTTATGTGAGCAACAGTTTCCACTGCCATGTGACAGAGGACGTTACTCCCATTGAGAAGCAGGATCTGGAAGGGCGCTTCTGGGAGCTGTGCAACGGCGGCAAGATCCAGTATGTACGTTATCCGGTAAGCTATAATAAAGAAGCAATCCGCACACTTATCCGCAGAGCTATGGATCTGGGATACTATGAGGGTGTGAATCTCTCTCTTGCATACTGTGACGACTGCGGACATGAGGAGCTGGAAATGGATGTGTGTCCGGTATGCGGTTCCAGGAACCTGACGAAGATCGACCGTATGAACGGTTATCTTTCCTACAGCAGAGTTCACGGGGATACCCGTCTGAATGAAGCGAAGATGGCGGAGATCGCCGAGAGAAAATCCATGTAAAACAGCAAACGCATGTTAAATATTGTCTGATTCTTATAAGAACAGCCGAAAGAAAAAGGCTGCTGCACCTGATTATGTGCAGCGGCCTTTTTGGTGGCGATTTTGCCTTTTTGGTGGCGATTCTTGACTTTTCTGGTGTTTCTTGCATTTTCTGGTGTTTGAGGATTTTTTGTTTTCCTTGGTTTATACTGACCATTTTGGGTTCTTCCTGGGCTGTTCTCTGACTTCCTGCGATCCTTTCTATCAATTTCTTGCCGTGAATCTGGCCGGAAAAGAAGAACGCTTAGGTGGAACCATACTATTATGGGGAAGATACGGTTAGAAGAAGGAAACACCATCCGGAACCGTACTACGGCGAAAAAAATACGGTTAGAAAGAGAAAACGCTATCCGGAACCGTACCACAGTGAAAAAAATACGGTTGGAAAGAGGAAATATCAGCCGGAACCGTACTACGGCGAAAAAAATACGGTTAGAAAGAGGAAATGCCAGCTGGAACCGTACCACAGTGAAAAAAATACGGTTGGAAAGAGGAAATATCAGCCGGAACCGTACCACGGCGAAAAAAATACGGTTAGAAAGAGGAAATGCTATCCGGAACCGTACCACAGTGAAAAAAATACGGTTGGAAAGAGGAAATCGCCATCCGGAACCGTATTACTGCTGAAAAATCCACCTGAAAAAGAAGAAAAGTCAAAACAGGACAAGTCCTCATGAATAAAGAACTTGTCCTATTCGATCCTGCGCCGCCAGGCGCGCGTTTCTTATTTTGTTTAATGATCTTTTATTTAATGATCGTACCGGTCTTCTCCCGGTAACCGTCTCTGGCGTGGGGAATATCGGTGATGATTGTCCTTCTTCCCTCGCCTTTGCTTATGAAGGAGAGCCCTGCCTCGATCTTGGGAAGCATGGTTCCTTTCGCAAACTGGTCCTCTTCGATGTAGCGCTTCGCTTCTTCAGGGGTAACAGTTCCGAGGAACTTCTCTTTGTCAGTGCCCTTGTCCAGACTCACCTTCTCCACACTGGTAAGGATCAGAAGGGTGTCTGCGTTCAGTTCTTCCGCCAGAAGCCCACTGGCAAAATCTTTCTCGATAATGGCGCTTGCTCCGTGGAGGTCGATACCCTGTTCCATAACAGGGATTCCGCCGCCGCCGGCTGCGATCACGATCTGTCCTGCTTCTGTAAGTACGCGGACGGTCTCCAGTTCCACGATCTTCTGCGGTTTCGGAGAGGCCAGGATCCTGCGGTACTGCCCGGGAGCCACTTCAGTGACAAAATTACCCTTATCTTCTTCTGATTCGGCTTCTTCGGCGTTCAGAACACGCCCGATGATCTTCTCCGGTTCCGCGAAAGCATCGTCGTAGGGATCGATAACAACCTGGGTCAGAACAGTGGCAACAGGCTTATAAATACCCCGGGAGAGAAGCTCCGCCCGGATGGCGTTCTGAAGGTCATAGCCGATATATCCCTGGCTCATGGCGGAGCATACGGACATCGGTGCAAAAGTATAATCAGGATGCGCTTTCCCGAATTCGTTCATTGCGGTATGGATCATGCCAACCTGGGGACCGTTGCTGTGGGAAATCACAACTCTGGCGCCTTCCTCCACAAGATCGGCAATCGCCCGGGCGGCCTGTCTGGTGGCAAGCTTCTGTTCCGGCAGAGTCGTACCCAGAGCCCTGTGTCCAAGGGCAACTACTACAGTTTTTTCGCTCATAGGGAATCCTCATTTCTTATTCAGTCTAAATAATGCCGGGCAAAACCGTTTCTTCCCGACAATTTTGAATATATTTATTATAAAAGAACAGAGGCGGAAATGCAAGAGAGGAATCAGACGGGGATGCTTTTCCTGAGCTGACCGGCGGAAAACATCAGTCGCTTTCCACCGGGATCTGAATTTCTGTGACGAATTTTGACGTGTCGTTGGTGAGACCGAAATCGATCATAGTGATCTCTCTGGAAAATCCGCTGACTTTGAGACCGTGAGTTTCAATGTATGTTAAAAGCTGTTCATAGTAATGGACAGCTTTTTCGTGTCCGCCCTGGAAACGGAGAGAAGCGCAGTCGGTTTCCGGAAGAACAGAAGTATCTCCCCGGAACCGGTCTTCCTCGTCCAAAAGAATAAAAACAAGATCATAGGGATGAAAACGGTGGCTAATCAGGTTTTCCCGGAAAATCCCGACGCCCACTTTGCCAAGAAAGGTTACAGAGGTTTCCTCGGACTGTTCAAGCTGCCGGATGGATTGTTCCAGATCCAGATAGTTCTGCGGCGAGACCTGTTTGCGTATGGAGGCGATCCGCCGTTTCGGGCAACGGGAAACTGTAATTTCCTCCAGACGGGAGGAAAGGGCGTCGTCGATCTGGGAAAGACGGTTATCAATCTTTCTCTCGATCAGAAGAAGTTCCTGCCGTCTGCGGCTGACCTCTTCTTTTTGCTTCATCAGAAGATTGTGGATTGTATCCGGGTCTCTGTTCTGAAGAAAAGTGGAAATTTGCTCCAGAGGCATATCCAGGGCGCGCAGGTAGCGTATGGTATTCAGGCATTCAAACTGCCTGGTGCTGTAATAGCGGTAGCCTGTGTCCGGATCTGTATATTCCGGCTTTAGAAGGCCGATTCTGTCGTAGTGGCGCAGGATACTGACGCTGATGTGAAACAGCCGGGATACCTCGCCGATCTGGAATAATTCACTGTTCTTCATAAAATGCCTCTTCTCCATATGCGCCTGTCTGGATAACTTCTCTGTTTCCTGAGAGGATTATTCGTCCCATCCCTCATAAAAACGGATGTTTACAGAGATGTTTCTCACAATGTCTCCTTCCTGAAGCTCCATATCCTCTTTGTCGGATATGGAGGGGAGTTCTCCGTCGTCTTCGGATAATTCCAGTGAGATCCAGTCATAAGCCGCTTCGTTGGCTTTCTCGACAGCTTCGTCCAGGGTATCTCCCTCGGCGTAGCAGCACTCCAGATCCGGGAAAAATCCCTTATAAGTTCCTGTTTCAGTTTTGCGGAAAACCGCGGGGTAAATAAATTTCATAATGTCTCCGTTTCTGTCATGATTGTATTCTGTAATCGTTATCTGTGTATCGTACGTCATATGTTTTTTCTATACACTGACGCTAGCATCGGTGTACAAGGGGCAATACGCTCCAAACCGTGTAATTTCAGTGATTTACTATGTTATCCTCAATCGGCGTACGTCCAGTACGCCTCAATCGTCTGCCTTGTATACCGACGCTATTATGATAGCATATAGTATTCCCGGGGGACAAGACAATATTTCGGGAAAGAAATGTCGCGGCGTGTAAGATTTTGCGTATTTATATACTATGGCTGCAGGGAAGTCATGGTATAATAATCGCAGCGCGATTATTATACCTGCGTATAGGCGCTTTCTGCAGAACTGCAGAAAGCCGTTGCGTATCTGTTTTATATATCATGACAGAAGAAAGAAGGATGAAGTAATGAGTATCAGACTGATTGCCAGCGACCTGGACGGCACGCTGCTTACAGATCAGAAAACCCTCTCGCCGGAAACTGTTAATACCCTTCGGTGGGCGGCGGATAAAGGGATATATCTTGTGCCGGTAACAGGCCGTTCCTACACGGCAGTGCCGGATTTTATAAAAGAATTTCCAGGGGTAGAGTATGTGATCACATCCAACGGCGGCGCTATTTATTCTTCGGCGTCGGGAGAGCGGATATATCAGCGCCTACTGGAACCCGAGTCCGTGGAAGCTGCCTTTAAAGCACGCCGCCCGGATAATATGGCGGTGGAAATTTTTGTTGGAGGGCGGCCTTATTCTGAAAGCGCTTATGTAGATGACCCGGGGGCTTACGGGGCGACAGAATACGGGGCGGAGTATGTGCGCCGTACGAGAACCCCTGTTGAGGATCTGGAAAATTTTGCCATGGAAAATAAAGACAGGCTGGACAGTATGGCTTTTGTCTGTGCCGATCCGGCGGAGAGAGAAGAATTCCGGCTGTATCTGGAGAATCATGTGCCGGATATTTATGTAACTTCTTCGGTGTCCCATCTTCTGGAGATTGGACATAAAGACGCGGGGAAAGGAAATACGCTGCGGTATCTGATGGATTATCTGGGAGTCCACAGGGAAGAAGCTATGGCTGTGGGCGATGGGGATAACGACGTCAGTATGCTCTGGGCTGTGAGATATGGCATTGCGGTTAAGAACGGAACGGAAGCCTGCAGGAACGCGGCTGTCCGGGTGACAGGAAGTAATCAGGAAGACGGGGTGGCGCAGGCGGTAAAGCTGTTTGCGGGATATGATCAGAAACATAGATGATTTCAGCATAGAGAGGAAGTACGGGAGCGCCGGATGGGGCGGCGCTCCCGTACTCAGATACCACAGCAGCCTTCGGGCCGCTGATCTGTTATTCTTCGGTTGATTTTACATCTACCCACTGATGGGTTCTCGCGGACTCCAGAATTGCGTCGGAGATAAGTTCGATGGCATATCCGTCCCGGAAATTGGGCGCCGCTTCAGAACCATCCTGAAGAGCCCGGAAGAAATCGTAGCATTCGATGATCTTTGTTTCCGTATATCCGATTCCCAGCGCGGGGATAGGCCAGAGGCCGTCTCCGTATGGATGATTGGGTCCTGTGTAGACTGTCCGGAATCCACGGCGGTCAGAAGGGTCATCCGCAAAGCAGACCTGAAGTTCGTCTCTTCTTTCATAATTGAAGTAGATAGAACCCTTTGTGCCGTGGATTTCGAAGGTGATGTAATTATTTCTTCCCCAGGCGTTTCGTGTGGCTTCGATGCTGCCGAAAGCGCCGTTTGCGCATTCTACCATGAAAATACACTGGTCGTCCACGTCAACTGCCTTTTTGGGCGTATTTTCACCAACGCGGGCGTTTCCAAGAGAATCGCCTTCCTTTGTAGGAATCGAACCCATATCTGTAACGCCTGAAAACCTGCTCAGATCCTGGAAGCAGGTTTTCAAGGAAGAGGCAAACGAAGAACTGGTACAGGCTTTCAAAGAGAATCCCAATTACGTTTTCGAAAAATAATCCCGGAATGGGAAGATAAAAATACCCGTGTACAGAAAGGGAGATAAAATCCTGTACACGGGTATTTATATGCAAACAACCCTTCAGGGCTGGAAATGCCGGACTAAAAACTCCGGTATATGCGGATACAGATAATATTATGCATTGTCAGCGCTTTGCGGCGTCTGTAATCTTCATATCCATATCCAGAACCGTCTCCGAATAGGGAAGATATGTAATGTCGGCGGTTACTGCCTGAGCACTGCCGGATTTTGCCGCCTGATCGAGAAATGTTTCTCCTTCTTCGAATTCTTCCCGGGAAATGGCAAAGGTTTCTTTTCGGCCGCCGGCATCCGTTCCGCTGATCTCAATGGTAGGGCTGTCGCTGATATTACTGTAATAGAAGCTTACGTCCGCCAGAGATACGGTATGCGGGCTGCTCAGATAGGGAATATCCCGCAGCGGATTGACGACCTGCATATAAAGGACGAAAACAGAAAGTCCCGCCAGGACGGCTGCGATTACCGGGAAAGCAAGTTTCTGCTGCCAGCCGCCGTGTTTTTCTTTCAGAGAAAGATAAAGAAGCGTAACGGCAGTACATATGACAAAAACAGAAATACATATCCAGAAAGGAATGGAACAGTAATTTTCCATAATCCCGTTCCTGCCGTCAGAACTGCCGATAACAGCGGAAAACGCCATCGGCAGAATAAAAACAAGAGCCAGAACGCCTGTCGTCATAGTCAATTTCTGAAGTCTGTAGATCATAATATTCACACCTCACTTGTGCATACTATGATACCTGTTTAATTTTTCTCCAACAATCACCCTTCTGTAAAAACGATGTTAAAACTAAAACAAAGATGCCCGGCAGCCGCCGGACATCCCTGCAAAAAACAAAATCCATAATGATAATTCAAATTTTCCTTATATTACAGCGTGGTTGGAGAACAGGAATTTTCCAGAAGAATCCCCGAAACTTTCACTATTCCTCCATCTGATCAAACTCTCTCGTTTTGCTATCAGCGTGGCCGAGGAAGGGGGAGTTTGAGGGGGAACCATCGGCTTTCGCAACTGTGAGAGGGTTCCCCCTCAACCCCTTCGCAATTGTGAGAGGATTCCCCTTCAAGTTGCTTAGAAGAGTCCCGTAATCTTTCCGTTCTCGTCTACGTCGATCTTCTCAGCAGCCGGTACCTTGGGAAGTCCGGGCATGGTCATGATCTCGCCGGTAAGGGCTACGATGAAGCCTGCTCCTGCGGAGATCTTCAGGTTGCGCACAGTTACCTCGAAGTCTGTAGGCGCGCCCAACTTGGTCTGGTCGTCTGTCAGGCTGTACTGTGTCTTGGCTACACAGATCGGGCAGTTGCCGAATCCCAGGTCCTCAAGCTGTTTTGCCTGTTTCTGGGCGTTTGCGGTCAGGACTGCTCTCTTGCCGCCGTAGATCTTCTGTACGATCTGGTTCAGTTTGTCCTCGATGCTTCCTTCCAGCTCATATGCGAAGGTGAAGTCGTTGGGCTCTTCTACCAGACGGATCACTTCTTCTGCAAGCTTGATGCCGCCTTCGCCGCCCTTTGCCCATACTTCGGACAGGGCTACGTTTACGCCGAGTTCCTTACATTTCTCTTCCACAAGGTCAAGCTCTGCCTTGGTGTCTGTGGGGAATGCGTTGATGGCAACCACGCAGGGAAGTTTGTATACGTTCTTGATGTTGCTTACGTGTTTCAGGAGGTTCGGCATACCTTTCTCAAGAGCTTCCAGGTTCTCGTTGTTCAGGTCCGCCTTCGCAACGCCGCCGTTGTATTTCAGGGCGCGTACGGTTGCCACGATGACAACTGCGTCCGGTTTCAGGCCCGCCATACGGCACTTGATGTCAAGGAATTTCTCCGCGCCAAGGTCTGCGCCGAAGCCTGCCTCTGTGATGGTGTAGTCAGCCAGCTTCAGGGACATCTTGGTAGCGGTTACAGAGTTGCAGCCGTGTGCGATATTCGCGAACGGTCCGCCGTGTACGATGGCCGGTACATGCTCCAGTGTCTGTACCAGGTTCGGTTTCAGGGCGTCTTTCAGAAGTGCGGTCATAGCGCCTTCTGCGTGGAGGTCGTGTGCGGTAACCGGTTTCTGCTCGGAAACTTTTCCATAGGTGTATCCTACGATGATACGGCCCAGTCTTGCCTTCAGGTCGTTGATATCGCTTGCAAGACACAGGACTGCCATGATCTCGGATGCTACGGTGATGTCGTAGCCGTCCTCACGGGGCATTCCGTTTGTTCTTCCGCCGAGGCCGTCCACTACGTTTCTAAGCTGGCGGTCGTTCATATCCACACATCTTCTCCAGGTGATCTTCCTGGGGTCGATGTTCAGCTCGTTGCCCTGGAAGATATGGTTGTCGACCATGGCTGCCAGAAGGTTGTTGGCTGCTCCGATCGCGTGGAAGTCGCCTGTGAAATGCAGGTTGATGTCTTCCATGGGGACTACCTGTGCGTAGCCGCCGCCTGCAGCGCCGCCCTTAACGCCGAATACCGGCCCCAGGGAGGGCTCGCGCAGAGCTACCATAACGTTCTTGCCGAGCTTCTGCATACCGTCTGCCAGACCTACGGTTGTGGTGGTCTTGCCTTCTCCTGCCGGAGTGGGGTTGATGGCGGTAACCAGGATCAGCTTGCCGTTCTCTTTGTCTGTCTCTTTCAGAAGATTGTAGTCGATTTTTGCCTTATATTTTCCGTACTGCTCCAGGTATTTGTCGTCAATACCTGCTTTTGCGGCAATCTCGGTAATCGGCTGCATTTCGCATTCCTGTGCGATTTCGATGTCACTTTTGAATCCCATAAGTATTACTCCTTTCATTAATGGAAAAGTCTGTGCGGAAACCGGTTTTTACTGTGTATCAAAAAAGGCAGTATCTGAGATTCTCTCAAATACTGCCCAGACGGCCGGCTTCACAGATCTCTGATTCCCCTGTGGTGATCCACATATCCGTCAGTTGTCAGAGATCTTTTTCTTGTCGAGATGATAGTAGCATAGAATTTAATGATTGTCAAGAATTTATCAAAATAGATGGAAATTCGTATACTACATACAAATAATATATGAAATAATTGTATATTTTATACAAAAACAGAGCGCGCGGAATATATTGATCATTCATATGGGAACGTTAGCGTCAGTGCACAAGGGGCACAATCACAAAAAAGACCGGAAGGATTCTGCAATATCAGAGTTGTGCGGAACCAGTCCCGGGAGTAAAATAGGATTATTAGTGAGAGGAGGAATTCCACTATGAAGGCTATGAGAAAAAGAGATTTTCCCGGAACCCGGGATCAGTCCGTCACTCTCCGGGAGACAGTGAACCGACGGCTTGCGGAGAAAGCTGCAGCGGAAGGCATGGTCCTTCTTAAAAATGAAGGACATTTTCTGCCCCTGGAACCGGGAACAAAAGTGGCGCTGTACGGCGCCGGAGCTTCTATGACCGTAAAAGGGGGAACCGGATCCGGGGATGTGAATGAACGGGAAAGCGTGAGCATCTATCAGGGCATGAAAGATGCGGGATATATGATCACTACAGAGGAATGGATCCATGATTATGATCTCTGCTATACGAAGGCAAGAGAGAACTGGAGAGACGGGATCCTGGAAAAAGTAGAGAAAAGCGGCGGCGAAAGATATTTCTTTGACATTTATTCCAAGACTCCTTTTGTAATGCCGGAAGGCGGCAGAGTAGAAAAAACAGATGCGGAAACGGCGGTTTATATTCTCAGCCGTATTGCGGGAGAGGGGGCGGACCGTTTCTGCAGACCGGGAGACTATCTCCTTACAGATGTGGAAAAACAGCAGTTGAAAGATATATGTTCTCTGTACAGCCATGTGGTGGTGGCTGTAAATGCGGGAGGACCTGTGGATCTGTCTTTTATGGATGAATACGATAATATAGAAGCCCTTCTTCAGATTTCCCAGCCGGGAATGGAGGGAGGCCATGCTTTTGCGGATATCCTTAGCGGAAAGACGGCTCCTTCGGGAAAGCTGACGGATACATGGGCGTACAGATATGAGGATTACCCTTTCGGCGGAGAGTTTTCCCATAATAATGGCAATGTGGATAAAGCATATTATAAGGAAGGCATTTATGTGGGGTACCGGTATTTTGACACTTTTGATGTGCCTGTGCGTTATGGTTTCGGGTACGGGCTTTCCTACACGGAGTTTGAGACAAAAGTACTCTCGGCGGTATTTAACGAAAATGGCAGATTTGTTGTGGAGACAGAGACTGTAAATACAGGAAACAGATACAGCGGAAAAGAGGTCGTACAGGTTTATGCTTCCTGTCCGGATGGAGATCTGGAAAAGGAGTATCGAAGACTGGTGGCATTCGCCAAGACAGAAGAACTTGAGCCGGGACAGAAAGAAATACTGCTGCTGGAATTCAGTCTGGATCAGCTGACTTCTTACAGTGAGGAAAAGGCGGCATGGGTTCTGTCGCGGGGGGATTATGTGGTCTGGGCTGGAAACAGTCTGGAATCATCCCGGCCGGCGGCGGTGATCCGTCTGGATGAAGAAGTGCTTCTTCACAAAACAGAAAATATATGTCCGCTGAAGGAATCTCTGGAAGAACTGCGGCAGGATCCGGCGAAAAATCAGAAAAAAACAGAATTCCTTACGAAATACGCGGCAGAACATAAGCTTCCGGTTCTGGAAGTGAAGGCTGCTCTGGTAGAACCGGCTGCGGTTGTCTATAAGGAGAATAGAGAACTGATTCCGAGAGAGGCGGCAGACTTTACAGATACTCTGTCCCGGGAACAACTGATTGCACTGGCAGCGGGCGATCCTGCGAAAGGACAGGGCGGCGCTTTGGGAGCGGCGGGGGCCGCTGTGCCGGGCTCCGCGGGAGAAACAAGCGGCTGCGCGGCGGATCAGAATCTGGCGGGGATCGTGCTGGCGGACGGGCCGGCAGGTCTGCGGCTTCTGAAAAGCTATCATGTATATGAAGGGAAAATTGTAAATAAACCTTTTATGCAGAGCTTTGAAGGTGGACTTTTCTGCGACGGACAGACGGAAGAGCCGGGGGAAACTTATTATCAGTACTGTACGGCCATTCCTGTGGGAACCCTTCTGGCGCAAAGCTGGAACGAGGATCTTCTGGAAGAGGTTGGAGAGATGGTCGGGGGAGAGATGGAAGAATTTGGCGTGACTCTCTGGCTGGCTCCGGGTATGAACATACACAGAAATCCTCTCTGCGGACGAAATTTTGAATATTATTCCGAGGATCCCCTGCTTTCCGGAAAAATGGCGGCTGCCATTACAAGGGGAGTGCAGCAGGTGCCGGGATGCGGTACGACGATCAAGCATTTTGCCTGCAATAATCAGGAGGACAACCGCATGGGCTGCGACAGCATTCTCAGCGAGAGGACCCTGCGGGAGATTTATCTGAAGGGATTTGAGATCGCGGTAAGAGAATCCCAGCCTATGGCGATCATGACAAGCTACAATCTTATTAACGGGATCCACGCGGCCAACTGCGAGGATATCTGCACGAAGGCTGCCAGATGCGAGTGGGGATTCCAGGGGATCATCATGACGGACTGGACCACAACGGAGCAGGGAGAAGACTGTACGGCTGCCGGCTGCATGAGGGCGGGCAACGATCTGGTGATGCCGGGAGCGGTAAGCGACATAGCGAACCTTAAGGCGGAACTGGATGCCGGAACTCTGAACGAAGAGGATCTGAAAGCCTGCGTCGCCAGACTGGCCGATAACATCCTGCAGTCCAATCAGTATGAGGCTGCGTCTCCCTACCGGAAATATTAAAACAACTTGTGCATAGATGATACAAGTTATAAAATATATCAGTAATAAAAATGCACGGGAGGAAAAGGCATGCTGAAAACATTTCTGGCGGAGGACGAAATCGTAGTCCGTGAAAATATCAAGAAGATGGTTCCCTGGGAGCAGTACGGATTTGAGCTGGTAGGGGAGGCGTCGGACGGAGAGATGGCGCTTCCGCTTATAAAAAAACTGAAGCCGGATCTTCTGATCACGGATATTAAGATGCCTTTTATGGACGGTCTTACATTATGTAAAGTTGTGAAAAAGGAATTTCCCGATATTAAGATTGTAATCCTCAGCGGCTATGACGATTTTAATTACGCGAAAGAGGCCATCGGCATCGGCGTGGAGGATTATCTCCTGAAGCCGATCACCAAGAACGCCTTTCTGGAACGGCTGTGCGAGATACGGAGCAGATACGAACATGAGAAGAGCCAGAGGGAGTATTACGAGCAGTTCCACAGAGAAATGCAGGAATACGAGCAGAACAGCAGCAGGGATTTTTTCGAGGGGCTTATCAGCGGAACCATGGATATGGGCGAGATGTACGAAAGAGCAGACAAGCTGGGGCTGGATATTGTGGCGGAGGCGTACAATATCCTGATCTTTACCCTGGAATCCGAAAACGCCGCGGCAGGGCAGAGCGAAACCTATTCTGAATGGGAAGCACGGGCCCGGGAAAAAATAGAAGGCCTTTTCGCGGACCACAGTTACGCCATGCTGTTCCGCAACAATGTATTCAGCTACGGCGTTCTTGTGAAAGAGCAGAAAGACAACCCGGGCAAAAACACCCGGGACTGTGTGGAAAGTATCCGGGAGATACTGTCTGACGCGCCTGCGGGACAGCCCTGGTTTATCGCCGCGGGGGAGCCAGTGGAACGTCTCAGTAATATGAAGCACAGCTATAACACGGCGGCCCAGACCTACGCCAGAAGATATCTGTATGACGGACATATCCTGTATTACAGAGATCTGAAGGAGGAGGAACTGGCAAAGGACGACGGCAGATATCTGAAAAAGGTGGATATCAACGCCATGGATCCTGCGATCATCCAGAAATTTCTGGGCAGCGGCCTGAAAGAAGAGACAGGGAACTTTGTCAGGGATTATTTCCATGCGATCGGTAAGGAACCTATGACCTCCATGGTATTCCGGAGCTACGTGATCCTGAACGTGTGTTTTTCCGTGCTGTCCTTCCTGAACAGGATGGGATACTGCGCGTCGGCTCTGGAGGAGAGCGATACGGAGGACGCGCTGGAACAGGGCGGAGCGTCCATGGAGGCGGCTATGGCTTACGCGGAGAAAATATTGCAGAAGGCCATTGAGATCCGGGACGAAAATTCCGGAAACAAGAACAGGGATATCCTGGAACATTCTATTGAGTACATAAAGACGCATTATATGGATGAGAACATGTCCCTCAATGCGGTTGCCCAGGTTGCCAATATCAGCGCCAATCATTTCAGCGCTCTTTTCAGCCAGAATATCGGGCAGACATTTATCGAATATCTTACAGGAATCCGTATGGAACATGCCAAGGAGCTTCTGCGCTGTACCGGAAAGCGTGCCAGCGAGATCGCCCTTGAGGTGGGATACAAGGATTCTCATTATTTCAGTTATCTCTTTAAGAAGACCCAGGGCATGACGCCCAGCGACTACCGGAAAGCAAAAGAGGAAGGGTGATAAAAGATGAAGCAGAAACAGAAAAGATTCACCATGGAGGAGCAGATAAAAAGAATACTTCTGTCCACCATGCTTCCCATGGCCCTTCTGATCGCCTTCCTTCTGGTGGCTTCCGCCGGGTATGTCTCCCGTTACAACCAGCTCGCCCAGAATCTCTCCATCAGTAGTGAATTCAACCTTCACTTTAAGGACGATCTGGATGTGGGAATGTACTATATCGCTATTTTTTCCGAGGACACTTCCCATCTTTCGGAGGTAATGGCCCTGGTTGACGAGGCGGAAAACACCATCGCGAAACTGGAGGACAATACCTACAACGCGGACAGCCGGAAAAGCCTGAAGCGTCTGAAGGGTTATCTGACCAACCTGCGGAAACGGATGCAGGAACTCACGGAGGAAGAGAAATACGACGCCAGAATGCAGAGTATGGACAGCAACATCCGGGTTCTTACAAGCCTGGTCGTTCAGGAAATGCAGAACTATATCTATACGGAGTCCATGTATCTTGTAAGCGCGGAGAACGCTCTTACCCGGCACCTGTACGTCCTGATCGGAACAGTGGCTCTTTTGTGCGTCGCGGAACTGGTGATCCTGATACGGAGATCCTTCCGCTTCTCCCACAACATCAGCGAACCGGTGAAAGGCATCCTGAATAACGTCAGGGAAGTGGGACTTGGTAACTTCCGGATCGCGGAAGTACAGGCGGACAATATGGAAATCGAGGAACTGGACGCGGGTATCCGGATGATGGCCGGGAAGATTGAAGAACTGTTTGCCAATGTGAGGAAAGAGGAGGAGATGAAGCATCTGATACAGCTTCAGCTTCTGCAGGCCCAGGTCAATCCCCATTTCCTCTATAATACTCTGGATACGATCATCTGGCTGATCGAGGGCGGACAGACAGAGGACGCTGTGGAGATGATCTCCAGCCTTTCTGTGTTTTTCCGGACATCACTGTCAAAGGGCGAGGACATTATCCCGCTTTCCGAGGAAAAACGCCATACCCTCAGTTATCTGGAGATCCAGCAGTCAAGATACCGGGATATCCTGGAATTTGAGATCCGTATTCCGGACGAATTCGATAAGATCATGGTGCCGAAGCTGACTCTTCAGCCGCTGGCGGAGAACGCCCTCTATCACGGCATCAAGAATAAGCGCGGAGGCGGACGTATTGTGATAGAAGGGTCCGACGACGGGGACGGACTGATCCTCCGTGTGACGGACAATGGCCAGGGAATGGATGAGAAACGACTCCGGGAAATCCGCCGGGCCATCCAGACCGGCGAGCGGGCGGGCTTCGGCCTTGCGGCGGTTGCGGAGCGTATCCGGCTGTATTACGGTCCGGAGTACGGAATAAAGATCGACTCGGAAGAAGGAAAAGGAACGACCATTGAAGTGCGCCTTGCAAAGAAAATCACAACGGTCCGATGAAAAAAGCAAACCTGTATCATAAAAAAACAAACCTGTTAAATTAAAAACGAAAAAAGGATAAAACTCTGTACATTTTTCCTAAAAAATTCCATGGAGTTTTCTCCCTGTTTGGTTATAATAGAGACATGTTAAACAAGTAACAACGTAAAAAAAGGGAGGAAACAAAACATGAAGAAAAAAATCTTAGCAGCTTTTATGGCAGCAGCAATGGTAGCAGGAATGTCAGCTATCAACGTAGCAGCAGAGGAGGAAGGCGGAGATGTGATCACCGTCGGTTTTTCACAGGTAGGTGCTGAATCTGACTGGCGTACAGCCAACACAGAGTCCATGCAGACAACCTTCTCCGAAGAAAACGGATATGAGCTGATCTTCAGCGACGCTCAGCAGAAACAGGAGAACCAGCTGACAGCAGTTCGTAACTTCATCCAGCAGGAAGTTGACTACATCCTTCTTGCACCTGTAACCGAGACAGGATGGGATACCGTTCTTCAGGAAGCAAAAGACGCAGGAATTCCGGTTATCATCGTTGACCGTATGGTTGATGTTTCCGACGACAGCCTTTACACCACATGGATCGGAACAGACTCCCTGCTTGAAGGACGTAAAGCAGCTGAATGGCTGAACGCTTACGCTACAGCTAAAGAAATCGCTCCGGAAGATTTACATATCGTAGACATCCAGGGTACTATCGGTTCCACAGCTCAGATCGGACGTACACAGGGTCTTGAAGAAGGCGTTGAGAAATACGGATGGGATCTCCTGGAACAGCAGTCCGGTGAGTTCACACAGGCTAAAGGCCAGGAAGTTATGGAGTCCATGCTGAAGAAGTATGACAACATCAACGTTGTATACTGCGAGAACGATAACGAAGCATTCGGCGCTATCGACGCTATCGAAGCAGCTGGTAAGACTGTAGGTACAGATATCGCGGCAGGCGAGATCCTTGTTATCTCCTTCGATACCACAAACGCTGGTCTGACAAACGTTCTTGAAGGCAAGATCGCATGCGACGTTGAGTGTAATCCTCTTCACGGACCTCGTGCAGAAGCTCTGATCCAGGCTCTGGAAGCTGGCGAAGAAGTTGAGAAACTGAACTACGTAGACGAAGAAATCTTTGCATTCGATGACACAGTAGCATCTGTAACAGCAGTGAACAGCCTTGAAGAAGAAGGTGAATACGCAGTTACACCGATCACTCAGGAAATCATCGACGGACGTGCATATTAATCAGATCCCGCAAACATGACGTTAAGTGAAGTTTGACTGATTAAAGGATAAGGAATGAATCCGGAGCGCGGTGCATAATTCGGAGAAACCGGATCTGTGCCGCGCTCCCTTTATGATTTCGGACAGGTTCCGGGGAGATAGAGGAACTGTCCATAACGAAAAAACAGGGAAAGCAGGTGGAAAGAATATGGAAAACAACGTTGTGCTGGAAATGAGGGACATAAGCAAAAACTTCACCGGTGTCCGTGCCCTTTCCCATGTGGATTTTACTCTGCGTAAAGGCGAGATCCACGCGCTGATGGGTGAAAACGGAGCCGGAAAATCAACGCTGATCAAGGTGCTTACCGGCGTGCATGAATTTGAAAGCGGAAGCATCCATATGGAGGGAAGCAGCGGAGACGTGATCAATCATTCTCCGCAGGAAGCGCAGGCGAACGGCATCAGTACCGTGTACCAGGAGGTAAACCTCTGTCCGAACCTGACAGTGGCGGAGAACCTTTTTATCGGACGTGAACCCAGAAAGATGGGAATGATAAACTGGCGGGAGATGAACGCCCGCTCCGCGAAGCTTTTGGAGAGCCTGGATATTAACGTGCCTCCTACCCAGATGCTGGACGAGTGTTCTGTGGCTATTCAGCAGATGATCGCCATTGCCCGTGCGGTGGACATGAAATGCCGGGTACTGATCCTGGACGAGCCTACCTCCTCTCTGGACGACGACGAGGTTGAGAAACTGTTCGTCCTGATGCGCAGATTGAGAGACGAGGGCGTTGGAATTATCTTCGTAACACATTTTCTGGAGCAGGTATACGCGGTATGCGACAGGATCACGGTTCTCCGTAACGGCGAGCTGGTAGGAGAATATGAGACCAAGGATCTGCCCCGTGTTATGCTGGTAGCCAAGATGATGGGTAAAGACTTCGACGATCTTGCCGATATCAAGAGCGCCCACGCAGGAAAGAAAGCCGCAGCGGCGACTCCGGTTATCGAGGCGCAGGGACTGGGACACAGAGGAACCATCAAACCCTTCGACATTACCATCAACAAGGGCGAGGTTATCGGTCTCACAGGTCTTCTCGGTTCCGGACGTTCCGAACTGGTACGCGCCATTTACGGCGCCGACAAGGCGGACAGCGGTACGCTGAAAGTAAACGGCAAAGAAGTGAAGATCAACAGTCCTCTGGACGCTATGAAACTTGGTATGGCATATCTTCCGGAAGACCGTAAAGCAGAAGGTATCATTGCAGACCTTTCTGTAAGAGAAAATATCATCATCGCCCTTCAGGCGAAAAAAGGCATGCTGCATCCTCTGAGCAGAAAAGAGATGGAAGAAGCTGCCGACAAGTATATTGAAATGCTGCAGATCAAGACAGCCAGCCGTGAGACGCCGATCAAGAGTCTTTCCGGCGGTAACCAGCAGAAGGTTATCCTTGGAAGATGGCTGCTGACCAATCCGGAATATCTGATCCTGGACGAGCCCACCAGAGGTATTGATATCGGTACCAAGACAGAGATCCAGAAGATCGTCCTTGATCTTGCGGATCAGGGAATGGCAGTAACCTTCATTTCCTCCGAAGTAGAGGAAATGCTCCGTACCTGCTCCAGAATGGCAGTTCTGCGAGATGGAGAAAAGGTAGGAGAGCTGAATGAGGACGAGCTGTCCCAGGGCAATATCATGAAAGCCATCGCAGGAGGTGACGATAAGAATGAGTAAACTGAAAAAGATTACAGGAGCAAGGCTCTTTCTTCCCATCGTGTGTCTGATCGCCGTACTCCTGATCAATGTGATCAAAACGCCGGACTTCTTCAATGTAACTATTCAGAACGGAGTCCTGTACGGATACATCATTGATGTTATCAACCGTGCTTCAGAACTTGTTATCCTTGCCGTAGGTATGACGCTGGTAACAGCGGCTTCCGGAGGACAGGATATCAGTGTGGGCGCTGTCATGGCGGTAGCTGCCGCCGTATGCTGCCAGATTCTTTCCGGCGGCGAAGTTTCTGTTACAGAATACCAGAACTCCCTTATTATCGCAGTGATCGCGGCGCTTCTGGCAGCTGCTCTCTGCGGCGCGTTTAACGGTTTCCTGGTAGCGAAACTTAAGATTCAGCCGATGGTTGCTACTCTGATCCTTTATACAGCGGGCCGTGGTATCGCCCAGCTCGTAACAAACGGACAGATCACTTATATCCGTGTAGATTCCTACCAGATGGCAGGAGGATATATCGGAAGCATTCCGGTTCCGACGCCGGTGTTCTTCGCCATTATCACAGTGGTGATCGTATCGCTGATCCTGAAGAAGACAGCGCTGGGACTCTATATCGAGAGTGTCGGTATCAATGGAAAGGCAGCCCGTCTTGTGGGTCTGAACTCCACGCTGATCAAATTCCTTACATATGTGATCTGCGGCGTGCTGGCAGGTATTGCGGGAATCGTGGCTTCCAGCCGTATTTACTCCGCTGACGCCAACAACATCGGACTGAACCTGGAAATGGACGCCATCCTTGCGGTTGCACTTGGCGGCAACTTCCTCGGCGGCGGTAAATTCAGTCTTCTTGGTTCCGTGATCGGCGCCTATACGATCCAGGCTCTGACCACTACCCTTTATGCAATGAATGTTAAGGCCGACCAGCTTCCTGTTTACAAGGCGATCGTGGTTATCGTCATCGTAACTCTTCAGAGCGAGACCTTCAAGAAGTTCATTGCCGGACTGAAAAGTAAAAAAGCTTCCGGAACTCCGGCGGCAGAAGGAGGGCAGAAATAATGAAAGCAAAAAGTAATGTTCAGAAAAAGAAAATGACGAACACAGGCCTGCTGCTGGTGATTACAATTGCCCTGTTCTTCGTAATGTATGCCGCAGGTATGATCGTATTTGCAGACAAGGGATTTGCGAAACCTCAGATGTTTTTGAACCTGTTTGTATCCAACGCGGGTCTTCTGGTTATCTCCTGCGGTCTTACCATCGTAATGATCACAGGCGGTATCGATATTTCCGTAGGTTCCGTAACCGCCCTGGTATGTATGGTAATGGCAAACCTTATGGAAAATCACGGCGTCAGCGCCTATGTGGCGGTTCTGATCGCCCTTGTGATCGGCCTTCTGTTCGGTATCGTTCAGGGCTTCCTGGTATCCTATATGGGAATCCAGCCCTTTATCGTTACTCTGGCAGGTATGTTCTTCGGACGTGGTATGACGGCTATCGTAAGTACGGATATGATCTCCATCAAGAATGAAGTGTTCCTGAAATGGGCGAATTTCCGTTTCTATATGCCTTTCGGTTCCACCAATAAGAAAGGGAAATTTATTCCCGCTTACATTCCGCCTACAGTTGTGATCGCTGTAATTGTCGTAATACTGATCGCGATCCTTCTGAAATACCGTAAATTCGGACGTAAGCTTTACGCTATCGGCGGAAACAGACAGAGCGCTCTTATGATGGGACTTGATGTAAAGAAGACCATGTTCAAGGCATATATCCTTGACGGTTTCCTTGCAGGTCTGGGCGGTTTCCTTTTCTGCCTGAACAGCTGCGCGGGATTCGTGGAGCAGGCCAAAGGTCTTGAGATGGACGCAATTTCCTCAGCCGTTATCGGCGGTACGCTGCTTTCCGGCGGCGTTGGTACGCCGATCGGTTCCATGTTCGGCGTGCTGATCAACGGTACGATTTCCAGTCTGATCACAGCACAGGGTACACTTTCCAGCTGGTGGTCGAGAATCGTTCTTTCTCTGCTGCTCTGCTTCTTTATCGTGATCCAGTCTGTGCTGGCGTCCGCATCCGCAAAGAGGAAAAAATAATAATTGACTTGAATTATATGAAGGCCCGGTATGATGTATGGAAGAAAATGGAGTATCAAAATACTATCTGTTAATGGAACAGATCAAAGGAGAAATACTTTCCGGAAAGATTCTGCCGGGGCAGAAGCTCCTTTCTGAAAACCAGTACGCGGAGCGCTACTCCATGAGCAGACATACAGTCCGGAAGGCGCTGGGAATACTGGAACAGCAGGGATATATCGAAGCCTTTCACGGGAAAGGTACCTACTGTTCAGAACAGATGCGCCACAGAAAAATATCCCGGAACATCGCCGTGGTGACAACCTACATATCGGACTATATCTTTCCCAGACTGATCCAGGGAATGGACAGAGTGCTGGGGGAAAACGGCTACAGCATCATCCTGAAAAACACAGGGAACAGCCGTCAGAGAGAGGCCCGCTGTCTGGAGGAACTGCTGAAGAAGGACATCGACGGTCTGATCATAGAACCCAGCAAAAGCGAGCTGAGCTGTAAGCATATCAGTCTTTACCAGGCTCTGGACCGTTATGAGATTCCCTATGTGTTTATTCAGGGACTTTACGCGGAGATGCAGGACAAGCCCCATATCCTCATGGACGACGCCATGGGAGGATATCTGGCCGCGTCCTATCTTCTGAAACTGGGACATAAAAGGATCGCCGGATTTTTCAAGGCGGACGATATGCAGGGGATCGAGAGGCACAAAGGCTATGTGAAAGCCCTGCAGGAAGCGGAACTGCCCTATGATCCGGAGAATGTGGTGTGGTATCACACGGAGGACCGCAAAATGAAGCCGGCGATCATGCTCCGGCTGATGGAGAAAGGCGGACGCCTTCCCGACGGCATCGTATGCTACAACGACCAGATAGCCGCGATGCTGATGGAGGAGCTGGGACGTCTTGGCTACAGCGTGCCGGAAGATGTGTCGGTGACGGGGTTTGACGATTCTCTTTACGCCCAGCGGGGTGACGGGATCACCACGGTAGCGCATCCCCAGGAAAAACTTGGAGAGATGGCGGCGGAACTCCTTCTGGAAAAGATCAACGGCATTCCGAAGGAAAAGAGCCGGATCCCGGAACTGATCCAGCCGAAACTTATTGTGAGGGGCTCCTGCAGGGACAGGAGCGTTCCGGAGAAACGGACCGCTGCCGCGGCAGCGTCCGGGAACTGATCTAACTGAATAAAAGACGCCGGTCTCCGGCGTCATGCAATCCGGATATCAGGAGAGTTCAGGGCAGTGTTCTGAGTACAGGACTTCTCAGGGCTCTTCTGATATTTTTTTCAAAAAACGACCCAAAAGGAGGATATATTCATGAAAACAGGAAGAAATTACAAGTTCTGGTTCTGCACAGGATCTCAGGATCTCTACGGCGACGAGTGCCTGAGAAAAGTTGCGGAACATTCCCGGATCATCGTGGAAGAACTGAATAAATCAGGCGTGCTGCCTTTCGAACTGGTATGGAAACCCACGCTGATCACCAATGAACTGATCCGTAAGACTTTCAATGAGGCGAACGCGGATGAGGACTGCGCCGGCGTGATCACCTGGATGCACACATTTTCACCTGCAAAATCCTGGATCCTGGGACTGAAGGAATACAGAAAACCGCTGTGCCATCTGCACACACAGTTTAATCAGGAAATCCCCTATGACACCATCGATATGGACTTCATGAACGAAAACCAGTCTGCTCACGGCGGAAGAGAGTACGGACATATCGTAACCCGTATGGGAATCGAGAGAAAGGTTATCGTCGGACACTGGGCGGACAGAAAAGTTCAGGAAAGACTGGCTTCCTGGATGCGCACCGCTGTGGGTATCATGGAGAGCAGCCATATCCGCGTATGCCGTGTGGCGGATAATATGAGAAATGTTGCCGTTACCGAGGGCGACAAGGTAGAGGCACAGATCAAATTCGGATGGGAAGTGGACGCTTATCCGGTAAACGAAGTATGCGAATATGTGAACAGTGTCAGCCAGAGTGATATTGATGTTTTGGTAGAAGAATATTATAATAAATATGACATTCTTCTTGAGGGCAGAGACCCTGAAGAATTCAAACGTCATGTAGCGGTACAGGCAGGGATCGAGATCGGATTCGAGAGATTCCTGGAGGACCATAATTATCAGGCTGTGGTTACCCATTTCGGTGATCTGGGTTCTCTGAAACAGCTTCCAGGACTGGCGATGCAACGACTGATGGAAAAAGGATACGGCTTCGGAGCCGAGGGCGACTGGAAGACGGCGGCTATGGTGCGTCTGATGAAGATCATGACCGCAGGCATCAAGGATGCGAAGGGAACTTCCTTTATGGAAGACTATACATATAATCTTGTTCCCGGCAAAGAGGGAATCCTTCAGGCCCACATGCTTGAGGTATGCCCCACAGTGTCCGAAGGCCCCATCAGCATTAAGGTATGCCCGCTTTCCATGGGCGACAGAGAAGACCCGGCGAGACTGGTATTCACATCTAAGACAGGTCCGGCGGTAGCCACCTCTCTGGTGGATCTGGGAGACCGTTTCCGTCTGATCATCAATGATGTGGAATGCAAAAAGGTTGAGAAACCCATGCCCAAGCTTCCGGTTGGAACAGCGTTCTGGACTCCTATGCCGGATCTGGCGACAGGAGCGGAAGCATGGATCCTGGCAGGCGGCGCTCATCACACAGCGTTCTCCTACGACCTTACGGCAGAGCAGATGGGAGACTGGGCTGCAGCTATGGGAATCGAAGCTGTCTACATTGACAAGGATACCACCATCCGCAATTTCAAAAATGAACTGAGATGGAATGAGATTGCTTACAGAAAGTAAGCGGACAGAGATCGGGAGGATTTACCATGGGTGCAAGTGAAGCGAAAACAGCAATTCTGAACAACAAAACAGCGCTGGGTATTGAATTCGGTTCCACCAGGATCAAGGCGGTCCTGGTAGACGGATCCAATAATCCGATCGCGTCAGGAGATTATGAGTGGGAAAACCGTTATGAGAACGGAGTATGGACTTACAGCCTGGAGGATATCCACAAAGGTCTTCAGGGCAGCTATAAGGCCATGGCCGACAATGTCAAAGAGCTTTACGGCGTTGAACTGACCAGCGTAGGGGCTCTTGGCGTCAGCGCCATGATGCACGGATATATGCCTTTTAATAAGGCCGGGGAGCTGATGGTTCCTTTCCGTACATGGAGAAACAACATTACCGGACAGGCGTCTGAGGCGCTGATGGAGCTTTTCCATTACAATATTCCCCAGAGATGGAGTATCGCTCATCTTTACCAGGCTATCCTGAACAAAGAGGAGCATGTAAAAGATATCGACTATATCACAACACTGGAGGCGTATATTCACTGGCAGCTTACCGGAAAACGTGTTCTGGGAATCGGCGACGCTGCCGGTATGTTCCCCATTGACAGCAATACGAAGGACTACAATGAGGAAATGGTGCAGAAGTTTGACAAACTGGTGGAGCCTTACGGATTCCCCTGGAAGCTGCGCGATATCCTGCCGGAGGTTATGGTGGCAGGTCAGGACGCGGGCACACTGACGGAAGAGGGAGCGAAGCTCCTCGATCCTTCAGGGAAGCTTCAGGCCGGAATTCCCATGTGTCCGCCGGAAGGCGACGCCGGAACAGGAATGGTGGCTACCAACAGTGTGAAACAGCGCACAGGAAATGTTTCCGCCGGAACCTCTGTATTTGCAATGATCGTTCTGGAAAAAGGCCTTTCCAAACCGTATAAAGAGATCGACATGGTAACGACGCCGGCGGGCGATCCGGTTGCCATGGCTCATTCCAATAACTGTACCTCCGACCTGAACGCATGGGTAAACGTATTTAAAGAGTTTGCCGAGGCTATGGGTATGGAAGTGGATATGAACAAACTGTTCGGAACCCTGTACCATAAAGCCATGGAAGGCGATGTGGACTGCGGAGGACTCCTGTCCTACTGCTATTTCTCAGGAGAGCATATGACAGGATTCGAAGAGGGACGTCCGCTGTTCGTGCGTTCTCCGGAGAGTAAATTTAACCTTGCCAATTTCATGAGAACGAATCTGTATACCTGCCTGGGCGCAATGCGCGTTGGTCTGGATATCCTTCTGAATAAAGAGCATGTGAAGATCGACCGTCTCCTGGGACACGGCGGTCTGTTCAAGACAAAAGGCGTTGGACAGCAGATCCTTGCAGACGCTGTGAACGCTCCCGTATCCGTTATGGAAACAGCCGGAGAAGGCGGCGCGTGGGGAATCGCCCTTCTTGCTTCCTATCTGGTAAATAAGGAAGACGGAGAAACGCTGGAGCACTTCCTGGACGAGAAGGTATTCGCCGGAAACGAAGGCAGCACACTTCAGCCGGAAGAGGAAGGAGTAAAAGGATTTAATGTGTTCATGGAGCGCTATGTGAAAGGACTTGGAATTGAGAGAGCCGCAGTGGAGTCCGGGATTTGGTAAAATGGATGTGAAGTGACGGCCGGTAGGGATACTGCCATATCCGGCATAAACAGGTCGATTTTATCGATTTTGCTCCGCCGCCTATTAAAGCCCCCAAACCACAAACTTGTTTCACTTCG
>NBJMC04201__coassemble_217_pt1 | contig 69772 bp, 52 predicted proteins | sample NBJMC04201__metabat2_high_PE_014 | metagenome-assembled genome bin NBJMC04201 | reverse complement strand
CACAGCTTCCCGGAAGTCGTAATGGCTCCGCTGTGTCTGTCCTCTTGACAGCTTATTTACTCTATCATACTTTCCATCTTATGTCAACAACTTTTTTCAATTTTTGCAATTGTTTAAATTGTATATTCATAATATTTTTTTGACAGCCTGATTAGGATACCACTCTTTCACCAGGCTGTCAACTGTTTTTTACATTTAAATTATTCAAATTCCAAATCCTTCTGCCCAGGCATTTAATTCTTTCTCCGTTGCATCTGCCGGAAATCTTTTTCCTTCTTTTAATACAGCTCCCGGACAGAACGGCGCAAGTTCCTTATTAGTACCGCCCATTCCGCGGCTGCGGCTCTTCTTATCCATCCAGTTCAGATCCGCGTCTGTATAAGAGATTTCCAGATAGATCTCATGTATCCGTATATAAAAGACAACCTGCCCTCGTTGTGCCCTGACGCTATTCCACAGATAAATAAATTTTGCAAAAGCCGGAAAAAGAGTTATAATAAAATCACAAAGGAAACATCACAACAGCATGACAGGAGGTTTTACCATGAAAGTATTAATGTTGAACGGAAGTCCGCGCAAGAACGGAAACACGTCAATTGCGTTGAAGGAAATGGAAAAGATCTTCAATCAGGAAGGAATTGAAACTGAGATCATACATGTTGGAAACAAAGGCATCCGGAGCTGTATTGCCTGCGGCGCCTGTTCAGAAAAAGGGAAATGTGTATTCGATGACATTGTAAATGAAATCGCGCCGAAATTCGAGGAATGCGACGGTCTGGTCGTGGGAAGCCCCGTGTATTACGCCTCCGCCAACGCCACTCTGGTCGCCCTTCTCACAAGGCTGTTCTACAGCACTTCTTTTGACAAGACCATGAAAGTGGGCGCAAGCGTTGTCTGTGCAAGAAGAGGCGGGTTATCGGCAACCTTCGATGAGCTGAACAAATTCTTTACCATCAGCGGAATGCCGGTAGCATCCAGCCGCTACTGGAACAGCATACATGGAAGGCTGGAGGGCGAAGCTGCCCAGGATGAAGAGGGACTTCTGACCATGCGTGTTCTCGCACGGAATATGTCTTTCCTTATGAAGAGCATCGCTCTTGGAAAAGAGAAATACGGACTGCCTGAAAAAGAGGCGGTCACAATGACGAATTTCATCCGATGATTATCCCATGAAATAAAAAAAACTGTCCGGTAAACTGTTTCTCTCAGTTTCCGGGCAGTCTTTTTATTTTCAATCACCTGATCATACGGAATCCAGTGTTATTCTACCGTAACACTCTTCGCAAGGTTTCTCGGCTTATCCACATCCAGACCTCTCGCCACACTGACATAATACCCCATCAGCTGAAGAGGTATCACCGCCAGAGAAGTTGCAAAATGCGGGTCTGTCTTCGGAATATAGACCGTAAAATCAGCGGTATCTTCAATATTATAATTACCAAAAGTGGTAAGGCCCATAAGATATGCGCCGCGGCTCCTGCACTCCACCATATTGCTGACTGTTTTTTCATACAGCTCCGGCTGTGTCAGGACGCCGATCACAAGGGTGCCGTCCTCAATAAGGGAAATCGTTCCATGTTTCAGTTCTCCTGCCGCATATGCTTCTGAATGGATGTAGCTGATCTCTTTCATTTTCAGACTGCCTTCCATACAGATCGCATAATCGATTCCTCTTCCGATAAAGAAGATGTCCCGGGCATTGGCCTGCTTGGCGGCAAACCACTGCAGCCGTTCCTTATCCTCAATGATCCTCTCGATCTTTTCCGGAATCTTCTGAAGCTCAGCGATATATGCGCCGCACTCTTCTTCTGTAATTTCTCCTCTTACCTTCGCGAACTGAACAGCAAGTACATAGGCTGCGATCAGCTGGGTGCTGTACGCCTTGGTAGTGGCAACAGAGATCTCAGGCCCCGCCAGGGTATAGAATACTTTATCTGCCTCCCTGGCGATAGATGAACCGACCACATTCACAATACCCAGAGTACGGATTCCTTTTATTTTTGCTTCCCTGAGAGCAGCCAGACTGTCCGCCGTCTCCCCGGACTGACTGATCACGATCACCAGACCGTCCTTGTCCAGCAGCGGTTTTCTGTAACGAAACTCTGAAGCAAGCTCTACGCGGACCGGTATCTTCGCCATATCTTCAAACACGTACTGCGCCGCCATCCCCACATGATAGGCAGAACCGCAGGCCACAATATAGATCTGGCTGATTTCCCTGATCTCCTCGTCAGAAAGCCCCACGTCAGAAAGGTCGATCATCCCGTCTTTCACAACCGAATTCAGGGTATCTGCCACAGCTTTTGGCTGCTCATGGATCTCCTTCATCATGAAATGCTCGAATCCTGCTTTCTCCGCAGCTTCCGCATCCCATTCAATGGTTTTCATTTCTTTCTGGATCTCATCACCGTCCAGATTATAGAAGATGATCTCGCCTTTTTTGACACAGGCCATCTCCATATTTCCGATATAGTATACATTTCTTGTATATTTCAGGATTGCCGGAACGTCGGAGGCAATATAAGATTCCCCGTCCGCCACTCCAAGGATCATGGGGCTGTCTTTTCTTGCAACGAAAATCTCTTCCGGATATTCCCGGAACATCAGCGCCATGGCATAGGAACCTCTGATGCGGACCATTGCGTGGTTAATGGCGTCCACCGGCGTTCCTTCGTATTTTTTGTAATAATAATCCACCAGTTTCACTGCGATTTCCGTATCCGTAGAGGAATAAAACTTATATCCCTTGCGCAGAAGCTTTTCCTTCAGTTCCTGGTAATTTTCGATGATCCCGTTATGAACCGCCACAACATTCCCGTCGTCACTCACATGGGGATGGGCGTTTGTCTCGGAAGGCTCGCCGTGGGTAGCCCAGCGTGTATGTCCGATTCCGCACGTTCCCGGAACAGACTCTCCGTTGTTTGTCTTTTCTTTCAGGGCTTTCAGTCTGCCCTTTGCCTTGATCACTTCTACATTCTTTTCACCATCACGGATCGCCAGTCCGGCAGAATCATAGCCCCTGTATTCTAGCTTGGAAAGGCCGTCCAGCAGGATCGGCGCCGCCTGATGGTTTCCTGTAAATCCTACTATACCACACATATTACTCTCCTCGTATACCGGCATCATCTGTGCCGTTCCTGTTGATGTCTGATATCCGGAATATCCCGGAAACATTTTCTATCTTATCACAGGATTTTATTGAAGTAAAGCGTTAAATCTGTCAGGCCCTTCCATACTCTTCCGGATACAGGAGTGGATTTTTCACGGCATCCGCCGAATCCCCCAGACGATACACACTATAACGTCCTACAGTTCCCAATTCCTGGTAACCGTACATTTCCATTTCCTTTTTCTGTTCTTCATTAGGAATTTTGACTACCAGATAGTTGCAGAAAGTTCCCCTGCCCACTGCAGCGATATTACGGTAATTGAACACCGGAGCATTAATTTCCAGATAAAGCCTGTTGGAGCCGGCTCCGTACCCACCCCTCCATTCACGGTTAAACATCATGGAAATAGATGGATCGTAAACCCGGACATAAGGGCCGATATAGTTATCCGCCGCAAGCATGAAAGGCGTATCGCCGGCGTCCTGTTTTACCAGATTACAGATTCCCGCCACTTCGTCCGGAACCTTCTGATAGTTATGAACAGGATGATAATTCCCGGCCTGATAGATTCCCTTTCCGCATAATACGATCAGGGCAATACACCCCGCCAGAGAAAGCGGTTTCCATAACTTTTTTCTTTCCCGCAGAAATTCTGTCATGGCGTAGGCGATCACCGGCGAAGACGGAACCAGCCAGAGAACACGCCAGTATACGCTTTCTCCGATACAGGCCTGAATGATTTCTGCCGTAAAAGGACAGAAAAAGATAAAAAGAGACCCTGCCAGATAAAGCAGCAGGTACTTTACAGTTTCTTTTTTCCGCCGGAAAAGCAAAAGCCAGATTACCGCCGCCAACAGAAGCCAGGCGACCAGGCCCCCGCCCCAGTAGTTATTCCAGAAAGCAACGATCTGGTCCATAAATTCTTTCATTTCCATCCTCCGTCAAAAACAGATATACGCAATTCCCAAAAGCACCGACGGAAGGCAGCTCAGTCCTCCCATAATCACCCGTTTCCATCTGCCTGTCCGTATCAGACTTACCAGCATAAAACATCCTGTCATCAGCGGTGCCAGAATAATCCCCATAGAAGACAAAAGGCAGCAGCTGATATTGGCTAACAGCAGAAAATACCAGGGATATTCCGGTTTCTTTTCAAGAAGGACCGAGATGCACAGATAGAAAAGAAGGGGCAGCATAGCCGCCGCAAGAAGCGCTTTTCCCTGCCAGATACGGACCATCTGAAAATTCCCCGCATTGTAAACCGAGTAACCAGAAAAGCCCGCGAGAAGCGCAGCCAGAAAAAGATAGATCCACCTTGCGTGGCTGTCCTCCCCGAACCATTTTTTCCCAAGCATGTACTGTACCAGATATGCTCCCGGGAGAAATACAAGAGGAAAAAACACATGCGCCATGATCGCCGGATGCAACCCGTTCGCAAGCTGGCTGACCACTGCCAGGAATACAGGGAACGGAGAAAAAATATATCTTCCGGGAAGCCCGATATACTCACGTCCAGTATATGGATTTATCTCGAAGATCGTATCTGTATATACGTCTGTGGTTGCGGCGCCCACATAAAAACAGTCGTCAGCATCCATGTGCGCCAGTACTGTGCACATTACTACCTGAAGGGCAATCAGAAGAACCGCCAGACAGAGATAAAAATTAAAATGAATTTTTTTCTTTGCCAACGCAGGGATTTTATTTTGTTTCACCAGGCAGAAAGCGCCCCATACGGCAAGGGCTGCTCCTGCCAGACCAAAACTGATCGTCAGCACATGAAGCGGAGCTTTCAGCCATATCATTGGAAGCGTAAGAAGTTCCATAATGGAAAAAAGCGCCAGATATCCCGCAAGAAATGTTTCCCCTATGCTCCTTGTCTGTTTTTTCTTTAAAAACGGGACACCGGCAAAGGCTGGTATTACTACCAGCCAGAATATTGCCAGTCCCCCTTTTATGATCATTCCCATATTATTTCTCCAGCCTGTTTTTCAACATTCCCATGGCAATCTTTTCCGCCGTCGCAGGAAGTTCTCTTACCCTCACGCCTGTGGCGTTATAGATTGCCTCCGTGATCGCCGGACAGGGCGTATCGATCACCAGCTCGCCTACCGATTTGGCGCCGAACGGCCCTGAAGGCTCATAGCTTCCTTTTATTTCCACGCGGATATCGCCGATATCGAGACGGGTAGGGATTTTGTACTGCATAAAAGAATTATTACGGATCACGCCTTTTTTGCTGTACTGGATATCTTCATACAGTGCCATTCCGATTCCCTGGGCAATACCGCCCTCTGCCTGCACACGCACGAGATTGGGATTGATGGGCGTGCCGCAGTCTACAACCGCCACATAATCCACCACTTTCGCGCTGCCTGTTTCTTTATCTATCTCCACTTCAGCCATACCTACCATAAAGGGCGGCGGGGAGATGGGAGACGAGTATGTCTGCGTTACCTGAAGTTCCTGCGTATTGCCGCAGGTTCCCCTGACCGCGATATCCCTGAGCGAAACCTTATTCTCTCCGGCATATACATATTCTCCGTCAAAGTCCACGTTCGCAGGATCCGACTCCAGCATCAGCGCTCCAAGGGAACAGATCTTTTCGCGCAGTTCCCGGCAGGCGTTCACAACCGCCGTACCTGTGGCATAAGTAGTGGCGGATGCGTAAGAGCCGGAATCATAGGGAGAAATATCCGTATCCACGCCGAAGACCACAATATTGTCCAGAGGAGTCTCCAGGCAGTCCGCAGCCATCTGGGCCAGGATCGTATCACAGCCTGTACCCATGTCCGCACAACCAAGGCCGAGAGTATAGGAACCGTCCTCGTTCAGCTTCACATTGGCTCCGCCAACGTCTATTCCCGCGATGGAAGATCCCTGCATAGCCATGGCGACGCCAACGCCCCGCACTTTGCCGTTTCCCATATCGCGGCATGGATACTTCTCATCCCAGTTCATCATTTCCTTTGCCCGCTCCATACACTGATCCATTGTACAGCTTGCCGCAGTTTTGCACACCCCGTCATACGCCGGCAGAGGCCCTCCCTGAACAGGCATATTCAGTTCTCTTATTTTCACCGGATCCATTCCCATCTTATGGGCAAGTTCATTGACTGCGGATTCCACGGCATAAATTCCCTGCGTAGCTCCGTAGCCTCTGTAGGCTCCCGCGGACTGTACATTGGTATAAACCACATCATAGGCAAAGCGATACGCCTCCGTATGGCGGTAAAGAGCGATCGCTTTATGTCCGCTTAGTCCCACGGTTGTCGGACCGTGTTCCCCGTAAGCGCCGCCATTGGAAAGGGTATAAACGTCCAGAGCCCGGACAATTCCATTCTCATCAGCTCCCGCTCTCACCCGGATCTCCATCTCGTGGCGGGGAGACCCGCTGATCTGGGATTCGTACCGGCTGAAAAGAATCTTGGAAGGCCGGCCGGTTTTCCAGGTGACAAACGCAGGATAAATCTCGCTGATCGATGTCTGCTTCGCGCCGAAGCCGCCGCCGATCCTGGGCTTGATCACACGGACTTTGGAAGAAGGAATATCCAGGGCCGTACCCAGTATCCTTCTCACATGAAACGGGATCTGTGTGGAGGACACTACATTCAGGCGGCCGAAATAATCCATATAGCAGTATGTGCGGAATGTTTCCATCATCGTCTGCTGGTTCGCTTTTGTGTGATATGTCTGATCCACAGTATATGCGCACTCTGAAAGGATCTTATCCACGTCTCCGGATTCCTCCACCGCGGAAGCGCACAGATTTCTCCGGTTGTCCGCCCCTACGGGGACTTTTGCTTCCCAGTTATCCTCCGGATGGACCAGGATCGGGCCGTCCTTCGCCTTATGCATGTCCAGTACCGGTTCTTCCACACGGTACTTCACCTTTATCCTCTTCAGGGCTTTGTCTACCGCGCCTTCCGTCTCTCCCGCCACGATCGCCACTGTGTCTCCCACATATCTTAAATGAGGATCCATGATAAGACGGTCGTAGGGACTCAGTTCGGGATAGGTCTGTCCCGCAAGGGTAAACCTGTTCTGCGGCACATCTTTATAGGTAAATACCGCCGCGATCCCCTCCACCCGGCTTGCATTTTCTGTCTGGATCTCCTCCACCCAGGCGTTCGCGTGGGGACTGCGGAGCAGTTTGACGATCAGACAGTCTTTCGGTGCCAGATCGTTTGTATACACCGGTTTTCCTGTTACCAGCGCCATAGCGTCTTTTTTTCTCACCGGTCTGCTGACGTAATTCACTCTCTGATCCCCTCCTTTTTCTGTGCTTTTTTATAAGCAAGATATTTACGGATACTTCTCGTCTGCCCCACGAAACCGGAGCATCTGCAGAGATTTCCCGCCAGATATTCCTGGATTTCTTCCTCCGTGGGATCTGTAAGTTCTCTTTCCATGGCGAAAATATTCATAATAAAACCGGGATTGCAGAATCCGCACTGTTCTGCTCCCTCATCTGCCAGAAAGCTTCCGAACTCCTCCGCTTCCTTCTGCATTCCTTCCATTGTGACAATCTTCTTTCCCTCGGCCCGAAGCGCGGGAACGCTGCAGGACAGAACCGGCCTGCCGTCCATCAGGACGGTACAGAGTCCGCAGTTGGAGGTTTCGCAGCCGCATTTCACGCTGTAGCATCCTTTTGTCCGCAGAAGTTCCAGAAGCATCATTCCCGGCTCCACTTCATCATTACAGAACTTCCCGTTCAGCCAAAAACTCAGATTCATTTTTTCATTCCTCCCAGTGTTTCCCATGCTCTTCTCACCAGTACCTCCGCCAGAAGTTTTCTGTATTCCTCTGAAGCGCGCATATTGCTTCCGAACGTCGTATGCTCCGCGGCATACTCTGCAAACTTCTGAACAGCCCCGGTTCTCTCCGTTTCCGGCATTTCCCCAAACCCGTTCAGGATACCTTCCGGATCCTCCACTATCATCGCCCTGCCTGGTCTGGCTCCGATCACCGTCCTTGCCCTGCCCCCGCAAAGAGACACGGCGCAGGTCAGCACCGGGAAATCGGTTTCCGTATTTCTCTGGCTGAGGTAAACGGACTGCTGCGGCGTTTTTTTCACGATCACCGCTTCCAGAATATCTCTGTCTTTTTTCATTTGCACAAATTCCGCAAGAGGGACCCTTCCCGCATGATGCAGTTCCACCCAGGTATCCAGGGCGAGGAACATGGTGAGCACGTCTGAGAATCCATATCTTCCGAAAATACTTCCTCCCACTGTTGCGCAGTTGCGGAACTGCACGCCCACAATATGGCGCAGACTTTCCCTCACCGCCCCCTGTGTAAATTCATTGAGAGCGGCGTTTGTCTCCAGATCCCGGAGAGAGGTCATACAGCCGATATAAAATTCATCCTCCCGTTCCTGCACAGTATCCAGGCCCAGCCCGGCGAGGTCGATCGCGGTGGAAACATTCCGGTTCCCCATTTTCAGCCAGATCATCCCTCCCAGAACGCAGGCCGACTTCTTCTGATTCAGTTCATAGGCCTCTGCAATGCTTTTTACTTTTACATAATCTTTGATCTTCAGCATCTGCGATATCCTTTCTTCCCGTTTATAACGAATATCATTTGTCAGCGCAGACTCCGTCCCGAAACAGACAAAGGCTGCATTATATTTAAGTTTAACAGGTATCTTCCAAAAAATCCACCGGAAAGTAAAAAGCAGCAGCCGAAAAAAATCCGGAAGGATCCTCTTTCCCGGGATCCCTCCGGATTTTATATAAATAAATTATCTGTCAGTTTATCAGCACCATTCAGATTCTGTTATTGATGGCTGTCACAAGAGCGTCGATGGAAGCGCGGATGATATCCGGGTCAACGCCGGCGCCCCAGGAAAGATTTCCGTTGGGACTCTCGATTCCGACATATGCGATCGCCTTGGAACTGGAGCTTCTTTCAAGCGCATGTTCCTGATAGGTAACAAGGTTGTACTTGAAGTCATAGGCTTTTTTAAGCGCGTTGCTTACCGCGTTCAGACGTCCGTTTCCGACAGCCTCTGTAGTAATCGTTCTTCCGTTAAAGGTTGAGGTAACCTGGGTGATAATATTGCTGTCTTTCTGCTGGAAATGCACTTCATTGATGCTCAGCGGCTCAACCACATTCTCAAAGGTCTTCTTAAACAGGTTGAAGATTTCATCCGGATGCAGCTCTTTGTGTTTGTGGTCGGAGACCGCTTTGGCTGTGTATCCCATGGCCTCGCGCATTTTCGGCGGAAGGTTCAGGCCGTATTTGGTCTCCAGGATATATCCTACGCCGCCTTTGCCTGACTGGCTGTTGATACGGATAACATCTGCGTCGTAATTGCGGCCCACATCGGTGGGATCGATAGGCAGATAGGGAACTGTCCAGCGGCTGGGATCCTTTTCGTCTCTCCAGTGCATACCTTTGGCGATAGCGTCCTGATGTGATCCGGAGAAGGCGGCGAATACAAGCGCCCCGCTGTATGGGCTTCTCTCATCCACTTTCATACCCGTACATTCCTCATAAACCTCGCAGATATGGGGCATGTCGGAAAGGTCAAGCTTCGGGTCCACGCCCTGGGAATACATATTCATGGCAAGTGTGATGATATCCACGTTACCTGTACGCTCTCCGTTTCCGAAAAGAGTGCCTTCGATCCTGTCCGCGCCTGCCAGCAGTCCCATTTCGGAATCTGCCACGCCGCAGCCCCTGTCATTGTGGGGATGCTGGGAAAGGATCACATTCTCGCGGTATTTCATGTTTTCACTCATATATTCAATCTGGCTTGCATATACATGGGGCATGGAATGCTGCACCGTCACAGGCAAATTGATGATACATTTGTTTTCCGGCGTTGGCTGCCATACGTCAAGAACGGCGTTGCACACTTCCAGAGCGTATTCCGGCTCTGTGCCGGTAAAACTCTCCGGGCTGTACTCGAACTGGAAGTTTCCTTCTGTCTCCTCCGCCAGCTCTTTCAGAAGCTTCGCTCCGTCTACGGCAATCTGTTTGATCTCTTCTTTTGATTTTCGGAACACCTGCTCGCGCTGGGCCACAGAGGTAGAGTTATATACATGGATGATCGCTTTGGGCGCTCCTTTTACAGCCTCGAAGGTTCTGCGGATAATATGCTCTCTCGCCTGGGTCAGTACCTGGATCGTCACGTCGTCAGGGATCAGATTCTGCTCGATCAGTGTCCGCAGGAAAGTGTATTCCGTCTCGGATGCGGCAGGAAATCCCACCTCGATCTCCTTAAACCCGATCTGAACAAGGAGTTTAAAGAACTCCACCTTCTGTTCAAGACTCATGGGAATCACCAGGGCCTGGTTTCCGTCGCGGAGATCCACGCTGCACCAGATTGGAGCCTTGTCCACATATTCCTTCTCCGCCCATTTCATGCATTTAACAGGCGGCATATAATACTGTCTCTGATATTTCTTCGCATTCATCATAAATTTTCCCTCCAGTTTTCCGAAATGCCATTATGAAAGATTTTCCTGTGAAATAAAAAAATCTTCCATCTCTACAGATTGTCTGTAAGAGACGAAAGATCACTTCCTTCGCGGTACCACTCTTATTTATGAACAGCTTCATACACTCAGGGATACGGGATCCATCCGGAATCCTTATATCCTCTCCCTTTAACGGCGGACACCGTCTGCGCCTACTTTCCTCGCGGAGTTCGGACAGCTGCTCCGGGGCGAGTTCCATGGTTCCCTTCCGCTGCCTCGCACCACCCGGCAGCTCTCTGCGCTCCAGTCCGCATGTACTATTCCTCATCATCGCATTTCGATCATATTCACTATGGATATAGGCTACCATGTTCATACGGCTTTTGTCAAGTGTAATTTGATCGAACCAGGACTTTGGCCCGGCGCCGGTGAATATCCGCTCATACAGGCATGGCGGCTGCCTGTCAGGCGCACTCGCACAAAAAAAGTGCCTGATCTGAAATCAGGCACCTGCTAATCGGGGCAACAGGATTTGAACCTGCGACCTCACGGCCCCCAGCCGTGCGCGCTACCAAGCTACGCCATACCCCGGTGATGAATATTATAGCAAGGTGTATCTTTTTTTGCAAGTGTTTTTTGCGTGTTTTTCTTGAGATTTTAGGATGTTTTTGATGTAGTTTTCTGAAAATTTCTCTTTTATTATCAAATTCAGGTACAGAACAGACATTTTATCCATATCTGTTCTGTACCTTCACCCTCACCTGCGGCGTCCCGCCGCCGGATCTCAGAATTCAATCTGCATTTCTTTTCCCTCATAGACAAAGGATTTCATCTGTCCGCTTCCCTCCAGGATCACATGACAGGTTCTTCCCTTCAGGCCCTGGGCAAAAACATGGTCCGCGCCGCTGATACACAGTGTCTTTTCCTGTTCCTTCCACTTCAGGGAAATGCTGTTGTATCCGCCTTTTTCGTAACCATATCCGTCTCCCTCGTCTTCATAAAGAGCAAAGGATGCGTCCGCGCCCGGATAAATATGTATCTCAAAAGGCGTATCCACACATTCGTCCGCATAGGTCAGTCTCTGCTCCATGGGAATCACGGAGCCGGCTTTTACGAATACAGGAATCCTGTCGATCGGAGTATCTGCAATCATCTCCTGTCCGCCGTCAAGCCTTTCGCCCGTGTGGAAATCATACCAGTCCGCTCCGGCTGGAAGATAGCATGCCCATTTCTTTTCACGGTTGATCTTCTCACTGTTCTTCTCATAATACATAGGTTCCGTTACAGGACAGATCAGAAGGCTGTCGCCGAACATAAATTCATCTCCCAGAACCGCCGCTTTTTTATCCTCCGCAAAATCAAACAGCAGGCTTCTGAGCATAGTATAGTCCTCAGACCAGACTCTGGCCGCACTGGAATAAATATAAGGCATCAGCCGGTATCTCAGCTCGATCGTCTTTACCAGGGCGTCATAGAAAGGCTCCCCTTTCTTTCCGAAATTCCACACCTCTCTGGGCGTATCTGTCCCGTGAGAGCGGAACATGGGCAGAAAAGCGCCGTACTCAAACCAGCGTACATAGAGCTCCCGGTATCCGTAGTCGTCCACGCCGGTCTCATAATCTCCGCTCCAGAACCATTTGGGCGTGGGATCTTCGTTGCAGGAGCAGCCTCTGTGCCGCCAGTTCTCGTTCACGGTAAAAAATCCGCCGATATCAAGAGTCCAGTACGGCATTCCGCTCATGCACATATTCAGACCTTCGTGGATCTGTTTTCTCAGAGTATCCCAGGACGCATAGATATCTCCTGACCAGAGCACTGTTCCGTATTTCTGGCTGGAGGCGTAACCGGAACGGGTCAGATTCAGCACACGTTTATCCGGCGCGGCTTTCCGCTGATTCTCATATATACCTTTCGCATGGGCGGCGGCGTACAGGTTCGCCCTGCCGGCGCCCAGGAATTTACGATGCTCGTCGCCTACCAGCCGGAAACGTTCCCATGGTTCTCTTTTGAATTCTCCGTTCCAGTCCGGTCCAGAAAAAGGCTCCGTGGAATCGCACCACCAGGAATCAAAACCGCCGGAGAACAATTCCCTCTCTGCCTGCTTCCAGTAAATTTCCCTTCCTTTTTCTGAAAAGGCGTCGTAGGTGGCGTAATCGTTCAGAAGAAGTTCCGCCGCTTTCATTTCCTCGTAATCTTCCGTGCCGGCGTTCATATTGGGCCACACAGAGACCATGGTATGGATATGCATGTCATGAAGTTTCCGGTTCATACCCGCCAGGTCCGGATACCGTTTTTTATCCACTCTCTTGTTGCCCCATTTTCCCGGTTCCCAGGTGTTCCAGTCCTGTACCAGACAGTCAATGGGAATATCAAGGCTTCGGTATTTCTCCGCGGTTTCCAGCATTTCATCCTGGGTCCGGTAGGCTTCTTTGGACTGTACATACCCGAACGCCCATTTGGGAAGCATTACTGCCTTTCCTGTCAGGAACCGGTATCCCGCAATGATCTCGTCCAGACTGTCTCCTTTAATAAAGTAATAATCCAGCTGCTCCACCATATCCAGATAAAGCCAGGAGCCTCTGCAGTCATCGTTAAATGTCATCAGGGAGCCGCAGTCCACAAGAACGCCGTAGCCCTTATCCGATACAAAGAACGGCACCGGGATCCTCATATTATGCTGATAGAGATACTGAATATTCCCCCGATAGTCGTAAATGCCTTCTTCTCCCTGTCCCAGACCGTGGATGTGCTCGTCCGGCGCCCACTGAAAGCTGAGCTTCGCATGATAGGCTTTATGATCTTCCACGGCGCGGAGATTTTTTACAAAATTCCTCTCCCCGTCCACAGTCTGTACTCTGTGGATCACCGGTTTTTCGCCGCCTGTATTGTAAACCATATAAGGCGCTTCCGTCAGTTCTTTTCTCCCTTCCCGGAGAAGGACATGTCCGTCTGCGGCGTCCATCCAGCAAAAGCTTCCGTCCCTTTGGTCCGCTTCCAGAAGAATCTCTCCTGTCCGGGCTCTCACTCTCCCGCCGTCTTCCTCTACAGCAAAATCTCCCTCTGTGGAGCAGCTGATCCCTACAGGGGATTCCTCTCTCCATTCCTCTTTTTTTGTGAAAGAACATCTGATAATATTGTCGCGGACTGCCTGCAGCCTGCAGTTTCCGTCCTTTAAGCGAAATTCCCGTTCTCTTTTTTCTGTGATACCCATGTTGTCGTTCCTTTCCTCAGCCTTTTACTGCACCCGCGGTCTGTCCGCCTACAATGTGTTTCTGACAGAGCAGGTACATGATGATGACCGGCAGACAGGTAAGAAGAATGTCCGCGCAGATCAGGTTCCAGCTCTTGGAATACTGTCCGAAGAAATTATACACAGCCAGCGTCATAGGCCATTTCTCGGAAGAATTCAGGAAATACAGGGGCATTACAAATTCGTTCCAGGTATTCAGAAAACACAGGACCGCCGCTGTCACCATACTGGATTTCATCATAGGCATTACAATATTGAAAAACAGTTTCCAGGGACCGCAGCCGTCAAGCACCGCAGCCTCGTCCAGATCCACCGGAACTTTGGATACAAATCCATACAGCAGGAAAACAGAAAACGGAAGCTGCATGGCCACATAGAGAAGGATGATTCCAAGTCTTGTGTCGTTTAACTGTGTTACCTGCATTACTTTCATCAGGGATACATAGTTTACCGGGATGACGATACCCAGAACCATGTACATATAAAGCGCGTTGTCTTTTTTGCCGCGCCTTCTGGCAAGAACATAGGCCGCCATGGCGGCAAGGATAACGGTGATCACTGTGGCGCAGCCTGCATAGAGAAGACTGTTCAGAAAGCTTACCGCCAGTTTTCCTTTTTCGATTACCACGGCGAAGTTGCTGAACTCCCATACCTCCGGAAGCTTCAGGGAAAGCGTCATTGCCTCGGAATCCGGCTTAAACGCGTTGATAACGATCAGAAGGAGCGGGATCAGCATGATCAGAGAAATGATCCATGCCAGAACATTTTTCAGTATTGTCAGTACAAGCTTTTTCGTCTTTGCATTCATTACTCGATCACCTCATCTTTCGTCAGAATCTTAATCATAAAGAAGCCTACGATCACCATGAATATGAACATGACGGAACTGATCGTGGTACCCGCCGCATACAGGCCCTGGGAGAACTGTTTGAACACTGCGGTGTACATAACCTCCGTACGGTGTCCCGGACCTCCGTTGGTCAGAGCGTATACCATATCGAATACTTTCAGGCCGTACAGTACGTTCAGAACGATCGTCACTGCCAGCGTCTGCTTCAGCATGGGCAGAGTGACATAAACGAATTTGTGAAAACCGTTGGCTCCGTCGATTCCCGCCGCCTCATAATACACATTGGGGATTGCCAGGATACCTACGATCAGAATGGTCATGATATAACCGGTTCCTCTCCAGATATCAACTCCCATTACAGACCAGAAAGCGATCTGGGGATCCGTGAGCCATTTCTGAGTAAAGGCGTCCAGTCCCACCAGACGAAGTCCTTCGTTGAGAAGACCGTTCTTGGGATTCAGGATCGACGTAAATACAAGGCCGATGATCAGAATGGAAAGTACAGATGGCATATACATCACGCCTCTGTGGAAATTCTTGGCCTTGATATTCCGGCTGAGCGCCAGGGCAAACAGAAGGCCCAGCCCCGTCTTCGCCACGGTAGTCACAACGGTAAACAGCAGCGTATTCAGAATATACTGCAGATAATCCTGGTCTCCGCTGAACACGTCTATAAAATTCTGTAATCCTACGAAGTGCAGCTCACTGGAGTACGCCGACCAGTCCGTAAAGGAATAGCCGATACCGATGATCCCCGGAACCACGGACAGCGCGGTATAGATAAGAAGGGCGCCGGCGGCGAAATACCAGGGATAAATTTTTGATTTTTTCACGAAAACCTCCTCCATTTCCTTTTTTTTCTTATATTTTATGGCAGGCCGCACAATTTTCACATGCACCCTCCCGTCACATTTATGTATTTTTTTAACCGGATGGAGATTTTTTCTGTGAGATATGTTATACTTGGAAAACACGGAGGTGAAGATCTATGTTCCGCAGAAAAGAAAAAAAGAATCTGCAGACGCTCCTTTTTTACCGTTTTCTTTCGGTTACCGGAGCCCTGCTGCTTATCATATCCGTGATCGTTTATATGATCCAGTATTCAGAGCTGTATAAAAATATGGCCAATGACATTCTCCGTACCAGCGTTTCCATTGGAGATACCGTTGACCTTCAGATCAGCCAGATGGACACGGTCTGTCTCAATGTGATCAATTCCACTTCTGTTAAAGAAACCTTTAAACGCTGGAGCCAGGACGAAGACATTACGCCCTATGAGCGGGTGATATACCAGAACACCCTCAGCGACGCCCTGGTATCCATCCGGGGCGTGGACACCTCTATCCGGCAGATAAACATCTATCCTCTGGAAGGCGCGGGATACGGGATCGGAAATTATTATGGCCGTTTTACTGCCGAAACAGAAACACTTCCCTGGTATCAGTCCGCGAAAGAGAAAGACGGTTACCGGTATGTAACCACGGGAACGAACCGGCTGCTCTCCAGTTATTCAGGCACAGGTTCCGACAGACTGTGCGTATCCCTGTACCGTATGTATTTTGATAATTACCGCAATCCTCTCGGTTTCGTGGAGGTACAGAAATATTACGACGAACTGTTAGCAGGCGCCATCTCTCCTCTCACCGCCGCCGACATGGATATCACTGTTTATGACAGCGACGGGGTACAGATCTATCCGTATCTGGAAGAAGATACATCCGGCGGCTTTGACTATTATTCTGCACTGAGTGATATCGGCGCTGAGTCAGGAAACACCAGGCTGTACAATAATGTGGAAAATCAGCGGGAATATATCGCTTTTTCCCGTCTGGACTATAGCGGCTTTACTGTGGTTGGTTCCATCCGCAATATTGATTTCTTCCTTCCCATACTAAAGAGTCTGATGTGGATCCCCCTGCTGGCCATCAGCCTTTTTGCCGTCTGCTATTTTGTATCCCGTTTTCTCAGCAGACGTATCGCTTATCCCCTTACGGAGATGCATCAGTTCCTTGCGCGCAAGGATTCCGGAAGCGAGTTTCAGCTGATCCATCTGGATGATTCCGACGTTCTGGAGATCGATAGTCTCCGGGATTCACTGAACACCTTTATTGAGGCAAAAAAAGCTGCCACGGAATCCCTTCTGGTCATGAAAGAGCAGGAGATCCAGGCCCAGATGCTGGCGCTGCAGGCACAGATGAATCCGCATTTTCTCTATAATTCCCTGAATACCATCAGCGCCATGGCCGAGGAGGGAATGACCGAAGAAGTCAGCGGCATGTGCCAGGACATCACTTCCATCCTGCGCTATATTTCTTCCGACAAAGAATCAGAATCCACGGTGGAGGAGGAACTGGAACACTGTGATCTTTACCTGCAGTGCATGAAAAAGCGCTTCAAGGATTCCTTTACATATGAATTTGACATAGCGGACGATCTGCTGGATATGAAGATCCCCAAGCTCTGTATCCAGCTCCTGATCGAAAACGCCGTGAAATTCACATCAAAAACAGCCCCGCCCTGGCATGTCCGTATCGAGGGCTATATCGACGCCGGACAGTGGCTCATCTCCGTTAAGGATAACGGGCCGGGATTCGATCCGGAAGTGGACCGGCGTCTCCGGGCCCAGATGGACGAGATCCTGAAATACAGCAAACTTCCCAGCCTGGAACTGGACGGCATGGGAATTCTCAACATTTTTATACGTTTTTATCTGCTCTTCGGGAAAGCTTTTCTGTTCCAGTTCGGCAATCTCCCGGATAAGGGCGGCGCATTTGTCATCGTAGGAGGACGTTTCCATGAAGAAGATTAAACATTACAATATTATGCTGGTTGAGGACGAGGTCCTTCTCCGGCAGTCTCTGGCCCGGCATATCGAAGCGCTGGACTCTGGATACAAAGTAATCTGTCAGGTGCCTGACGGATGCGCCGCGCTGGAAGCCCTGAAGAATGAGGATATCCATCTGATCATCACAGATATCCGCATGCCTGTAATGGACGGCCTGACTCTTGCCAAAAACGTCCACGAACGTTACCCGCATATTCTCACCATCGTCCTTTCCGGATATGCTGATTTCGAATACGCTCAGGAAGCTCTGCGCCAGGGTGTGTTTGATTATCTTCTGAAACCTGTTTCCAGAGAAAACCTGGAGAACGCCCTGAGTAAGGCCATCCTCCTCCTGGAAAAACATTTCCAGCTTGAGGAAGACTCTTCCATGACAGGTAAGGATTCCCAGGAGATCGTGGATTACGTTGTGCTCTATATCCGAAGCCACTACATGGACGACGTGGACTTTTCGGAGCTTTCCTCCCGTCTGGGGTTCAGTTCCGCCTACCTGACAAAACTGTTCAACAAATACGTGGGTACCACTCCTCTGAAATATCTTACGGATATCCGTATCCATGAAGCCAAGCATCTGCTTCTGAACACCACGCTTCCCATCCGCGAAGTGGGGGAAAAGGTAGGATATCCCGATCAGTTTCATTTCAGCAAGACCTTCCGCAAACTCACCGGGATGAATCCAACAGCCTACCGTCAGGATCCGCAGTCAGAGAGTTAAAACTGGCTCCTGTCATGCAGGATTCCGCGCCGGCGGCGGGCCTCTTCAGCGTCGCAGGATTTTGAAGCAAAAACATCCCCGGCGGTGCATTGCTGCTCCGCCGGGGATGTTTTTTGTTTTATAAAGGAATCTGTCATTGCAGATTTACTGCCAGTTCTCGTCGCCTACTGCCTCTGCCTGTGTTGCTCTTCTCTCATCGATAGCGTTAAGAACATCTTCAGATGTCATATCTCCGATGAACATGGATACGATATCCTGAGTCAGCTCTGTCCACTGGGGATTCAGATATTTGATGCTGTCCTGGAATACGGTTCCCTCTTTCTCTGCAGCGTCCAGGAAGGTCTGGGTTGCTTCGCTGTAGCTGGGAGTCTGTCCAACGTCAAAGGGAAGGTTCTCGATCTTGTCGCAGTTGTCGATCATATACTGTACGCTGTCGGCAGATGCGATGTACTCAAGATACTGTTTTGCTTCTTCCTGATGCTCAGATCCGGAATAAACAAATCTGGACGGTCCGCAGGGATGCTGCGGGTATACGTTGTTGTCCAGAAGCGGAATTACAAACATTCCGAAATCATCTTCTGTGTAGGTTCCGTCAGAAGCTTCTACGATAGCGGCGATCTGACCCGGTTTCTCCAGTGCCATAGCGTACTCGCCGGTTCCCAGATACATCAGAAGGTCTGTGTACTCGTCAGAGAGATAGTTGTCTCCGAAATATCCTTTCTGCGCCATATCGTTCAGCTGATCCAGCGCTTCTTTCAGTTCCGGAACATCTGCGAATTTAATCTTGTTGTTGTTCAGGTCGTCTACGATTCCCGGAACAAGTTCCTCATATTTACCGCCGATCTCGGTGAACCACATGGTCTGATGCCATCCGTCTGCACAGGGCTCGTAGATCGGAGTAACGCCGTTGTCAAGAAGTGTCTGGCATACTTCTTCAAATTCCGCATATGTAGTGGGAACTTCAAGTCCGTTTTCCTCGAAGATCTTCTTGTTGTAGACAACATAGTAGTCTGTGGACACGTCATAGTAAGTCATTCCGTAAACCTTGTCGCCTACAGATGTCTGAGCCTTTGCAAACTCATCATAGGTGGAAACCCACGCCTGATCGGAAAGATCGACTGCGTTCTCCTCAACATTATACTGGGAAACAATGTCAAAACTTCCGGACTGTCCTCCGAAGATATCCGGACCCTCGCCGCTGTTCAGCTTTGTCATCAGCATATTGTAATACTGATCAGCCGGAACGATCTGATAGTCCACTTTGATACCAGTCTCTTCTTCGAACTGTTTGCCGAGTTCCATCTCTGCGTCATAAACCCAGTCCTGGCTTGCCATAACTGTGATCGTGGTTCCTTCGGAAGCCTGTACCGCACCTGCAGGAACTGTCACTGCTCCTACTGTCATGATTCCGCATAACAGTGAAGCCACTAATTTTTTCTTCATACTGATAAACCCTCCTGTATTATTTTTGATAGTCTTATCTTATCAGCACAATATACAATATAACATGGAAATAGCGCTGCAGTTTTTGTCAATTTTTAACTTCCCCAAAAAACACATAACAAAAAAAGACATACGCGGGGATTCAGCACGCATGTCTTTTTCGTTAAATTTATACAGGTTATCTTCCAAGTGACTCGCAGAAAGTTCCTTTTACATCACTCCAGTTCTTTTCCGCATAATCAAGAAGGTAAACCGCCTGTTCCATGGACATTTCCGGGAAAAGAAGGAAGAGGCTGTGAGATCCGTACTTCTTAACGATACGGTCCACGTTTCTGATCCAGTCTTCAAATTCTCCGGAGTATACTTTAACCCAGATGGATTTGCCGGCTGCAATAGCCTTGTCGTAGATCACGTCCCAGTCCGGAAGGGTTCCGTCGGGGCCTGCGTCTCCACTGGTCCACTGCAGAGCGTCGATTCCGTCAATTTCCATCAGCGCGTCCATATGTTTGATCGCAGCCGGTCCGTCCAGATGATAGAGCACATGATCCGCTTTCTCCGACTGCGCTTTCAGCGACGGCTGGATATATGTACGGAAATCGTCCGGCGCCATCATAGCCGAGAAGTCGCACTGCAGTTTCACTGTCCTGCCCGGTCCCCAGATCTGGAATACCGTGTAGGCGTTGCCGCCTTCTTCATCTTTGATCACATCATAGAAACGGTTATAGTAGTCATAGTAGCAGTCTGTAACTTCTTTGATCCTCTCGCCCACCTTCTCCGGTTCGTCAAGAAGATCCATCAGCACATCCTGGGCGCCGCGGAGGGATGCCAAAACATCAATGTTCTCCATCAGATCCGGCATATCCACATAGAAGTCTTTTCCTGCCAATTCACGGCAGTCCTTCGCCAGCTGAAGGTGTTTCTTAAACCATTTATTTTCCGGGTCAAACTGAAGCTTCGGCACGCCGTCCCAGCTGTCCAGGCATTTCTTGAACCATACGGTATCTTCTTTAAATCCGATGTCCGAGCCAAGGTAAGCGGCGAGAGATCCAGGACCGAAGTCGATATTCAGGTTCGGGAAGCTCTCTCCCAGGAAAGCATGAGTTTCGCAGAAATAGCGGTAACGGTCAACGATCTGCTGCGCGTTCTGGTACTTGTCCTCCATGTCTTTCCACTTCAGTTCTTCCGGCATATTATAATATTTGCCCTGGCAGATCTGATCCAGATATCCGCCTTCTACCGGCGTACCGTCGGAGAACTGCTCTACCTCCGGTCTTCTGGCGATCACACACATCAGCGGTCTTCCGGTATTTTTGTGGTTCCAGTAATTTCTGAATTTCTCTTTTGTTTTATCCCAGTCAAGTTTATATCCTTCTCCCGGTCCCGGCAGGCGCACGGAACTGATGTCCACTTTACTCTTGTCAAACTGTACGTTCACCCGGGAAGCCGCAGGAGTCTTTTCATCCCCGTCTTCTTCGTTCTTTTCTTCCGCCTTTGCAGCTTTCTCAGCCTGCATAGCCGCTATTTCTTCCGGCGTAAGGTCGAATTCTCCCGCCGCCGCTTTCGCGCAGAATCCGGAGTCCGCGTATTCTTTGGCTTTTTCCGCTGCGGAAGCCGCATCCTCTGTATATGCGTCCGCTCCGATCTCATCTGCAAACGCCTGAGATATGGGAGCGCCTCCTACCATGATCTTGATGCGGGGACGGAAGGGCTGCTCCAGAAGAGCCGCCACGGTGTCTCTCAGAGAAGGCATGGTTGTGGTAAGAAGAGCGGAAAGAGCCACGATCGTAGCGTCTTTATTCTCGTTTACCGTATCAATAAAAGTCTGGATCGGCACATCCACGCCAAGGTCAAGGACTTCAAAACCTGCGCTTTCAAACATCATGCCCACAAGATTCTTACCGATATCGTGAAGGTCTCCGGCAACCGTTCCCAGAATGATCTTGCCGGCGCTTCCCGCCTCACCGGTTGCGAGATAAGGCTTCAGCACTTCCACGCCAGCCTTCATGGCGCGGGCAGCCGCAAGCATCTGCGGTACGAAAATGATTTCCTTCTTGAAGTTCTCTCCCACTACCGCCATGGCTCCGATCATGCCGTCGTTAAGGATGGCGGTGGGATCGCATCCGGCGTCCAGCGCTTCCTGAACGCACTGACCGATTTCTTTATTTTTTCCTGCTTCTGTCGCCTTGAAAACAGCGCGCATTTTTTCATCCATTTCATTCTGCGGCTTTTCTTCTTCCACCGCAGTCTCTTCAGCGCGGGCGCCGAATTTCGCGATATAATTCAGGCAGTATTCATCTTTTTCCAGAAGAGCGTTTGCCGCGTAGATCATTCCGATCATGTTTTTGTTGGTAGGATCCACGATGGCGCTGTCCATTCCCGCGTTCATCGCCAACACCATGAACGCCTGGTTGATGTTTTTTCTCACAGGAAGGCCGTAGGAAATATTGGAAAGGCCGCTTGTGATATGAATATCGGGGTATTCTGCCTTGATCTGACGGCAGCACTGGGCAAATACCGTAAGAGCAGTCTGATCTGTGGACAGAGTGACAACCAGGGGATCGATATGAAGACGGCTGGGTGCGATATTATATTCCTTCGCTTTTTCCATAATTCCGTGGAATACTTTCATTCTTTTCTCCACAGAATCCGGAATTCCGTCGTTGTCGCACAGAAGCGCCACGCACTCCCAGTCGGTATCCGCAATGACCGGGAAGATCGTGTCGATCTTATTTCCCTCCAGAGAGACAGAGTTTACAAGGCCCGGTCTCTTACATAACTTAATACCTTCCGCGCAGGTTTTCGCGCTGGGGCTGTCCACACAGATCCTGGTATCTGTGACTTCCTGCACAATGTCGATCATCCATTTCAGTGTTTCCACTTCCACTTCCTCTTCAACAGAAGCGCACACGTCCAGAAAATCAGCTCCCGCCTCCGCCTGCATTTTCGCTCTTTCACGGATGAGATCCGCATCTCTCTCCGCGATCGCCTTTGCAACTGAAGGAATGGATCCGTTCAGCTTTTCTCCAATGATAATCATGATTAAGTTCCCTCCGCATTTTTAAGATATCTTGATTTTAACGAAATTTTTTGTCCTGCGCGTCCACTATTTTTCGCAGGTTGTGTACTATTTTTCGATTTTCGAAAAACAGCATATATACTATTTGGCCGTTAATGTGATATAATTTTCTGAAATGAATCGAGAAAGGAACTTTATATGAGACTAGAACGAGACAACATTCCATTAAACAGAGATTTTCCTTTTCAGATATCTAAAGTAATTCTCAATCCTGAGAACAGCCATCCTGATACCCGTCACTGGCACAGCTATTTTGAGATCACCTGCGTTCAGAAAGGACGGGGGAAATACTTTGTCAACGGGCAGGAATACACTATGGATAAAGGTGATATTATCATCTTTAACAATGTAGAGCCCCATGGCTGGACTCTCCTGGACGGAGATATGGAGCTGCTCGTCATGATCTTTTCTCCCGAGTTTGTTGCGGAAAAGCTCAGTTTTTTTGATTCCGGATACCTGAAACCATTTGTGGAACGGGGCAGTAATTTCAAGAACCGCATCGGAAGCGAAGAACCGTTAAGCCACGAAATCCGCAAAGGCATCCGTGAGATTTACCGGGAATGGCGGGATAAGAAGGACGGTTATGACCTGATGATCAAAGCCAATATCCTCCGCATCCTCACCATGCTGATCCGTGCCTGCCAGGATGAAAGCAAGTCCGAAGAAATGCTGAAAGAAAAGAAAAACGCCATGAAACGGCTGGAACGTGCCCTGGAATATATAGACAGACATTTCTGCGACAAAATTTCCCTGGAAGAAGCTGCCGGAGCCGCCTTTATGAGTCCCAGCTATTTTTCAACCTATTTCCGCAGGGTAACGGATATCAGTTTCAGCGAATATGTAACCCGGCTTCGTATCGCCCACGCCAGGGAACTTTTGAAGACGACGGACCGCAGTGTAACTGATGTCGCCATGGAGTGCGGATTTAATAATACTTCTAATTTTTACCGGCTGTATAAACGCCACACCGGGCATTCTCCCCGGGAGGATCAGTGATCCTCCCGGCAGAGACAGTCTGTCTGCAGAATACTTCTCTGGTATATCCTGCTCAGGAAGTAACCGGAATACTGTTCCGTATCACATCTGTATGGCTGTAACGGTCATAAGCTGTTTTTCTGTTTGTAAATGTCAGTCTGGCCCAGGAATTATCTCCTTCCAGCAAAACGACTCCTGTTTCTCCGGACACTTCCACATTATCCGTGTCCCCGGAAACATTTTCAAATACATACCTCAGTGACGGCAGTTCGCTGACAGTGTACTGTCCTGACGGCACATTTTCGAAACTGCAGCTGAGATACGCATAACCCTCTCTCACTGTGTAGCCTTCCCTTCTGAATTCCACATAATTCTCGTAAGTATGTTCCGTACCGTATACATCTCTCCCTGATACACGAAATCTAAACACAGGATTGCCGTGAGCCCAGATAATCTCATCTTCTCTTATCTTCTTCGTAACTGTGATCTCGCCCACCGGCGCTCTTCTCGGAGTATTATATGCGGTAATCTCTACTTCCTGTTCTCCGGATGCAGAAAGGTCAAAAGCAACTTCTCTTATGAAGGAACCTTCATATCCTTCCGGATTCTGAAGCTCCACAACCTGGAATTTCCCTTCATTTTCATCCGTAAGAAGGAGCTGTTCTGATACATACCTGTCTTCGCCGGGGTCAAAAAAGAGGTCCGGAGTATTCAGAAGATCCAGATATTCCCCCTCACTGCTGTTCCACTCAAGTACTTTAAACACACCGTCTTTTGCCTTAATGACTTCTCCTGTTACACTGTCTTTCTTTGTGAGAGATATTCTTCCATACCGGGGCGGCTCCTCTGTTTTATTATTTACCGCCTCGTATATCTTATTGTTTCCCATTTCCGCAATCTGTACATCCCTCTGCCAGCCGCCGTCATATCCTTCTGGCGCTGCGGTTTCTATGATACGGAATTTCCCCTGATTCTCTTCGGTATAATCCAGATTTCCCGACTCATAAAGATCTGTTACAGGATTATAGGACATATTTTTCATAAATACATACTGATTCCGGGACTGTGTCCACTGATACAGGGCAAAAACAGCTCCTGTAAGGGTCCTAGAAGTATCTTCCCCATCCACTTTGCGGACAGAACAGCTTCCGGACGCCGCGCCTGCTGTGTATGTATCGTTTGTCGTCCGGATATCATTCATCACGCTGGAAGTGATCTGCCGCCGCGCGTTGTTCATAATATAGAATACCGACGATTTATAATGGCCGTGGGCGGAAATGGTGTTCTGGTCTTTCGCCGTTACGCTGATGCGGAAATAATATGTCACATCATTCATGGCCTCATCTGTTTTCAGAAATGCCGCCTGAGCGGAAAATTTTATGACTCCGCCCGACTGTGTGATCCGGAAATATTTTGTCACATCCTGCCCGCCTGAAGTTTCTACCTTTGCTGACCTGTATGTAAGACAGCTGTCCAGTGTATCTGTCACTTCAAACAGGCTGTAATTTCCGGGCAGAAGTCTCTGGGCAATCACATAATCAAAACTCTTTCCCGGAGAAATTCCGTAAGCAGAACCCTCTGTGGCGTGTTGCTCCATACTTTCAAAAGAACTTCCCGCATCACCAACCCTTTTTTCGGGATCCGGATTGGGCTCATAAGTTCCTACAGACTGAGATGTGGAAACATAAAATGCATTCATGGGACTCGTACTGGTAAGCCATGAATCCTGCGCCAGCCAGTTCACAGTAAAGGATCCGTTAAAATCCACCTGACACCATCCCTTCGGATCCGAGTTCGTTGTCGCCACTCCTTCCGTGGAACGGAGTTCCAGATAACTGCTTCCTCCGGGAGAGGTACCTGTAGTGGCTTTCAGGTGATCATATCCGTTCCGGATATAAAGACCGTCCACACCCCAGTTGTTGTAAACGCGAAAGCCCTGTCCGCCGTCCAGGTCTGCCATTGTCACATGACCTTTGGGACTGATTCTGACGTTCGTATTATGTTTATAAAATTCGAACTGGAATCTTACCGTGCCGACGCTGATCGTGTTAAAGGCTATCCTGTCTTTATAAAACAGGATACAGGGGTAAATCTTCGTTCCGTCCAGGCCGACATGGTTGTTGTTGACCATCCCCCACTGTGAGGCCGTAACTTTCAGATCCACAGTCTCACCCTGGTATTCGCCCACATTGCTGTAAAGAACAGACACCGGATCTGCATACGTGGAATCGTTGATCAGAGCTCCATAAAATGTATTGCAGTATGCAGTGGTAAATCCGTTGTCATCCCCGAACCAGTTATGCAATCTGGAGTTAAGGGTACCGTTATATCTGCTAATGGATTTGAGAGTCGTCACACCTTCACGGAACGCATAGGTAAACGCATAGTCCTGATTCATTTTTGTATCTGCGTTTACTTTTTGCACTGTGATCCCGCTTCTGGCCGCAGCCTCGGAAAGAGATACCGGGGTACCGTTGTCTGCCGCCTGTGCCCTGACTGCCGCTTTCGGTTTCGGGATCGGGGATGTTTCGATGTACAGAGATACATCAGAGTCAGGCATAACAAGTCCGTAATAATATTCTCCATATGAGACTATTTCGATCGCGCCATTGTCACCGGAGCCTCTGACATTATCTACTTCATAACCGTCGGAAGGAATTACGTAGAACTTCACCGGAGCACCTTCCTGGCAGTCAAGCTCCCGATCCGCAGCAGACCGGAATATTTCTCCGGTCAGCAGATCAGCAACATCCGGCGGCAGTAATTCCCGTGCCTTCTCCAGGTCTGTCAGTGGTTCTTCCCCATCTGTCAGTTCCGCGGCCGCACTGTTGTCAGAGATCAGTCCCGCTTCCTGATCTGTCCACATATCAATACTCCGCCCTGCACGGCCAGTGCTCTCGCTTAATACCAGTGTACCTGTTTCTGTCTGTGAATCCTGCGCTTTCATTTCGGGCATCTGCATTTCTGTTATCTCTACGGTATCACTTCCGGATATATCTTCTGCAAAGACATCTTCGCCTCCGTCAGTTACTGCTCTGTCTGTCTCATTTTTAAGGTTTGTCTCAAAAATCACAACTGCATGATCAGTCTCATGATCCGGGATCTGTATCTGAAAACTCTCCGCAGTATCTTCTTCTGTGTTATCTTCTGCGTCGTCTTCCATGTCTTCTGTCGTCCAGACCGGTGTTTCTGTATCCTGAGATTCCGGGAGCCGGTTCTCTGTATTTTCCGGGAGGTTGTTGTCCGGAACTGTACCTTCTGGTTCAGGCGGAGCGGTTATGAGAAGGTCATCCTCCTCCGGCAATTGTCCAGCCGCTCCCTGATCTGTCGGTTCGTCCTGTTCCGTATTCCCGCCGAATTCCTCTTCGGCAGGTTCTTCACCGGCATCTCCCTCCGGCGCTGTTTCCGGTTCCCCGCCGGCGGTATCGTCTGATGTGTCAGACGTCTCTGTTTCTGCATTCTCTACGGCCATGTCCTGTATTCCCGTTTCCTGTTCTTCCAGTATAGCAGTTTCTGTTTTTTCTTCAGCAACAGCAGGCGGCAGCGCAGAAGCAGGAACCGCCGATAATGCTACAACGGCTGCCAGCACCGCCGAAATAATTCTTTTTTTCATGATCTCCGTCTCCTTTTTCTGTAGACTGCAGCCGCCAAGACGCCTCCTCCGGATATGATGACAAGAATCACAGCCCATTTCACCTCTGTTTCATCTCCGGTCTTCACAGGAGCTGAATACTCTGATCCCTTCATAGATGCATCGCCGTAAAAGCTCTGCCCGTCATCCCGGCCGGACGTTTTCTCCAGTTCATTGACTGTAAATATCCATTGTACTTCTGCGTCCCGCAGAGCATATGTATTGTCCCATTTATCCGGAATCTCAAGCACAAATTTCATTTCCCCCTCCTGCCCTGCAGGATAGATTCCCAGAGAATAATCCTCTTCCAGTTCCGGAGAGGCAAGATTTCCCTGATAGACCCGCTGTCCGTTCAGATAAATGACAAGTCCTGTTTCATTCAGCATCTGTATCTGTTCTCCTTCCTGGCCTTCCACTGCCGTACGGAAAAAGATCTCCGCCTCCTGGTCTGTTGTGTTGGACACTTCAATCGTATCTTCAAAAACATCACCCGGCATAGCCGTTCCCATGTTGGAAAAGAAATCCCCCGGTACGGCCATGAGTTTATGGGCTTTCCCGTTAAACTCTACAGACAGTTCCGCCGCCTCGGCCGGACATATCGGAGTTCCGTTCTGTTCATGTATACACTGCTGGATCTCCTGATTTCCCCATGGAGACATCGCAGTAAAATCCGGGGTAAAATTGGTGGCCTGGATCGCCTCTGCCTGTATTGTGATCCCCAGTTCCTGATCCTCATGGATTTCCGTCCAGTGTGCCGGAACAGAGACGGTCTGGAAAAGATCTACTGATTCTTTTCTCTTCAGGATTTCCGTACAATAATAATATTTTCCGCGTTTCACCCATTCTTCAGAAAAGCCGGAGAGCATGGATTCATCCAGCCCTTCCAGTTCAGAGCCTCCGTTATCAAAAGTAATCCTTGCTCTGACCCAGCAGGGCATGGCGTAATTGGTAATCCGGGGAATTTTTGAAAAGACCTCTCCCGGAAGCAGTGCCTTGGGATTCCTGTAGTCCACCTCTGTGCTGCCTTTCTTTTCATATTCAGCAAGTCCGATATTGACATCTCCCACAGCCAGATAATTCGACACCTTGAGGGTATCCGAAAAATACCCATAGGTTCCCGTGATCCCGAGAAGAAATATGCCAAAAAGGGCTGCCGTAATTTTTACTATCCTGTTCATACCGTCACCTGCTTTCAGATGCCTGCCAGTGCCGCCAGGCTCCCTCGTAGTCCTCTGCGCCCTCCGCCTGTACAGACTCCTCATAGACCTGGATCTCAAATTCCGAGATCGTATCCAAAAAGCTCTGCTCCACCCTGGAAGAATCTATCGAAACTTCTGTAAACAGCGGCGTGGTGGATTCTCCCTCTCTGAGCAGTTTTTTGTAGTAGTAATAACCGTCGTCCTTATAGACCCAGTTTTCTGTATCCAGATTTTTTAACGTTACCGCCTTGCCGATGTCGCTGTTTGAGTATCCCAGAGCTATCCTCACATAGCAGTCCACATTATGGCCCTCCTCACCGGAGGCAGTATTGCTGACCCAGACTTTTTTCTGATATTCAGGATCCTCTTCCAGAGGGACCGGCGTCGGATCCGGAAAGTCTTCTTCTATAAAAGTGGTATTGTTTCCCACCGATGTCCTGTTCACGGTTCCGTCAAAGGCTGTCTGATAGGCGGCAGTCCCGCTGATCCCCAGCATTCCTGCCAGGCCGGCCAGCAGAAGAAGTCTGATTTTCTTTTTATCTGCCATCATCGTTTACCTGTGTCCTTTCCTGTACAGCAGTTATATTGTTGTCTGTCCTTCCTGCTCTCTGTTCTGGTTTACATATTTCTCGAAAGCAGCTTTGGCCTGTTCCGGCACCGTTTCCTGACTGTCTCCTGTATATGCCGCCTGGATCGCGTAGGCCCTTACCGGTATTTCGATCTGCTGTCCGTCAAGCTGGCCTTCTATGATATTAAGAAATTTTACGGTATCGAACAGTGTCTCTGTGGTTTCCTCCGGCTTAAGGATCTCATTGTAGGCATAGACATAAACCATACTGTTCTCCGCAGCTTCTGATTTCAGCCGTGTCCAGCTTTCTTTAATTTCGTAGGAAAACAGTTCCTGGAGTTTCTGTTCCTGACGGCTGCCGTCTGTATCTGCCGCCATCACATCCGCCATCGGAACTGAAATCTCGAGATAAACAAATGCATCGTTTACTCCTGTATTTGTAATCTGGGGATCCTTGTCAATCTCTTTTCCCGGCTCGATCTTCGTATATTCCTCTGGTGTCCAGTTCGGTTCATCCAGCTCTATATCTACCTTTCCTACCGTAAACTGATTCTGCGCACTGTCAAAATCGGTCAGATAAGCGGATACCCCGCCGATCGAAGCCAGTCCCAGAACGCCTGCAAGGAGCAGTATTTTCTCCATATTTCTTTTCATATTGTCTTCCTGCGCGATCTTCTTCCGCGCTCTCCTTTCCGTTGAATTATAAAAAAAATCATTTCCTGAACGATCACCAGAAGAAGCAGACAGAAAACAGTCCTTTTCTGCAGGAATGCCACAGCGTATCCCAGCCGGGGAAGACAGAACACAACCGTCCCTACAACCTGAGAAGGCGCCACAGGCGATGCGTCTTCTCCGTCATTGGCGTCTCCTCTGGTTATATAACTGCCCCTCTCTGTCCTCACAACTCTGTGTGTCACGGTGGTCTCTCCCAGCCGGTATGTGATAATATCTCCTGTACATGGCGCTGTCTGCCGCGTATCTGTAAAAACAATCCCCCCTGTCGGGATTGCCGGTTCCATGGAACCGGACAGAACAACATTGACCCGGATCCCCCACAGAGGAAGGATGAGCAATATAAATCCCGAGGCTGCAGCTGCAGCACAGATAAACCTTCCCGCCCGTTCTGCCGTCTTCATATATCTGTTCCTTCTTTCTTTATAATCTGGTCAGGCGGAGGCCTGCTCCGCATACGTTTTCTCATAGATCACGCCCGCTTTCTCCTTATATGTGAGGATTTAATGATGATTTGAATTAAGACAGGTTTTCTTTAAAAAGCATAAACAAGATAAAAAGACAGGTACTGCGTACCCGAAGACTCCTGCACATATGCAGGAAAAAGCGGCGTATTCTTTTATATAAGATCAAAGAGAACAAGTCTCCCCAATCTTCCATGATAGAATAACGGATCTGTATAAACTGACATACAGATACCATGCCATAATAAATAAAAATGCTGAAAATTCCCCGAAGCCCTTCAGAAGAAGGGTGATGCAGGCGGATGGTCCTGCTTTTTAGATGGTTTCATCTTACGCCCCGCTCTGAAAAAAGTCAATGAAATTCGTTCGCCAAATTATGACGGGAATATCTGACATTTTGCGCCGGGCATAATCTTTTCCAGATTGTTAAAAATTTGTTAATTCAGACCATTTTGCTGTTGATTTTATAATCCAGTTATGTATAATATTATAGAGACAATCTATTACTATTAAAGAAAAGAGGTAGATGTAAAATGGCAGAACTCAATTTAAGTAAGTATGGCATTACCGGAACCACAGAAATCGTATACAATCCTTCTTACGAAATGCTGTTTGAAGAAGAGACCAAACCCGGTCTGGAAGGTTTTGAGAAAGGCCAGACAACAGAACTTGGCGCAGTCAACGTCATGACTGGTATCTATACAGGCCGTTCACCGAAAGACAAATTCATCGTTATGGACGAGAATTCCAAGGACACTGTATGGTGGACATCCGACGAATACAAGAACGACAACCATCCGGCTTCTGTTGAGACATGGAACGCTGTTAAGGATATCGCTCTCAAGGAGCTCTCCAACAAGAGACTTTTCGTAGTAGACGCATTCTGCGGCGCCAACGCCGACACCCGCATGGCGATCCGTTTCATCATGGAAGTAGCATGGCAGGCTCATTTCGTTAAAAACATGTTCATCATCCCCACAGAGGAAGAACTGAAGAACTTCGAGCCGGATTTCGTTGTATACAACGCATCCAAGGCCAAAGTTGAGAACTACAAAGAGCTGGGACTGAACTCCGAGACAGCCGTTGTATTCAACATCACAAGCCGCGAGCAGGTTATCCTGAACACATGGTACGGCGGAGAAATGAAGAAAGGTATGTTCTCCATGATGAACTACTATCTGCCGCTGAAGGGCATCGCTTCCATGCACTGCTCCGCAAATACAGATATGAACGGCGAGAACACCGCTATCTTCTTCGGTCTTTCCGGAACCGGTAAGACTACTCTGTCCACAGATCCCAAGCGTCTCCTGATCGGCGACGACGAGCATGGCTGGGACGACAACGGTATCTTCAACTTCGAAGGCGGATGCTATGCAAAGGTTATCAACCTTGACAAAGAATCCGAGCCGGATATCTACAATGCCATCAAACGCAACGCTCTCCTTGAGAACGTTACCGTAGACGCTGACGGCAAGATCGATTTCGACGATAAGAGCGTTACCGAGAACACACGTGTTTCCTATCCGATCGACCACATCGAGAAGATCGTACGTCCGGTTTCCGCCGCTCCTGCCGCAAAAGAAGTTATCTTCCTTTCCGCAGACGCATTCGGCGTACTTCCGCCGGTATCCATCCTGACTCCGGAGCAGACACAGTACTACTTCCTGTCCGGATTCACAGCTAAGCTTGCAGGTACAGAGCGCGGTATCACCGAGCCCACACCTACTTTCTCCGCATGCTTCGGACAGGCTTTCCTGGAACTGCATCCCACCAAATATGCAGAAGAGCTTGTTAAGAGAATGGAAGCAAACGGCGCGAAAGCTTATCTGGTAAATACCGGATGGAACGGAACAGGCAAACGTATCTCCATCAAGGATACCCGCGGTATCATCGACGCTATCCTCAACGGAGATATCCTCAACGCTCCTACCAAGAAGATCCCGTACTTCAACTTTGAAGTTCCCACAGAGCTTGCAGGCGTTGACACCAACATCCTGGATCCCCGCAACACCTACGCTGACGCTTCCGAATGGGACGCAAAGGCAAAAGATCTTGCGCAGAGATTCGTTAAGAACTTTGCTAAATACGAAGGTAACGAAGCAGGCAAGGCGCTTGTTGCAGCCGGCCCGCAGTTATAATCTTCCGATTTGCAATTCAGATTTCTATCCAAATACCCCGACGGATTTTCCGCCGGGGTATTTTTTTATGATAATCCCTTTTTTGTTATTGAACTTTTGAACTTTATATGCTATACTCTCAGATATGGGGATTGAACTTTTTCATCTGCAGCTCATGTAAGTTCAATTCGAAACTCAATCAGACTTCAGTGTCTTATTCTTTTTGTTCAAAATTCACTGAAATCATCTGGATTCGGGAGGTAACGTAATGTCAAAAGAACTGTTTGCCCAAAGACTGAAGGCTTCCATGGAAAAACAGCACATGAAACAGATCGATCTTGTCCGGGCGGCTGAAACCCGTGGCATCAAGCTGGGTAAGAGCCATGTAAGCCAGTATGTAAGCGGAAAGACTCTGCCGCGGGCTGACGTGCTTCACTTTCTTGCAGACGCCCTGCACACGGATCCCGACTGGCTTTCCGGCATGAACGGATCGGAAACAGCCGCGGAGGCACAGATGGAACCGAAGGCACAAAACGGCCAGGCGCCGGCGCCGGATAAACCGGCAGATATTCAGAAGAACAGTAATCCGGGAGGAAAAACCATGCGTACATTTAAAAAATCATCAAAGCTTGACAATGTTTTATATGATGTAAGGGGGCCTGTTGTAGAGGAAGCCAACCGAATGGAAGAAGAAGGGACCAATGTGCTGAAGCTGAACATCGGCAATCCTGCTCCTTTCGGATTCCGCACTCCTGACGAAGTAATCTACGACATGCGCCAGCAGCTTACCGACTGCGAGGGATATTCCGCTGCGAAGGGACTTTTTGCGGCCAGGAAGGCGATCATGCAGTACGCCCAACTGAAAAATATCCCCAACGTCACCATTAACGATATTTATACCGGCAACGGCGTCAGCGAACTGATCAATCTCTGCATGTCCGCACTTCTGGATACAGGCGACGAGATCCTGATCCCCTCCCCTGATTATCCCTTGTGGACTGCCTGCGCCACCCTGGCAGGCGGTACCGCCGTTCACTATATCTGCGACGAACAGTCCGAGTGGTATCCGGATATCGACGACATTAAGAAGAAGATCACAGACAGAACAAAGGCGATCGTCCTTATCAATCCCAACAATCCTACCGGAGCACTCTATCCCAGGGAAGTTCTCCAGAAAATCGTGGATGTTGCGCGAGAACATCAGCTTATTATCTTCTCGGATGAAATCTACGACCGCCTTGTCATGGACGGGGAAGAACATGTTTCTATCGCTTCTCTGGCGCCGGATCTTTTCTGCGTCACCTTCAGCGGCCTGTCCAAGTCTCATATGATCGCCGGTTTCCGCATCGGCTGGATGATCCTCAGCGGAAACAAGAGACATGTAAAAGACTATATCGAAGGCCTGAACATGCTCTCCAACATGAGACTCTGCTCCAATGTTCCCGCGCAGTCTATCGTCCAGACCGCTCTCGGCGGACACCAGAGTGTGAAAGATTATATCGTTCCCGGCGGCCGTATCTACGAACAGAGGGAATTTATCTACAAAGCGCTTACAGATATTCCGGGAGTTACCGCGGTAAAACCCAAAGCAGCTTTTTATATCTTCCCCAAGCTGGACACGAAAAAGTTCAATATCGTAAATGACGAACAGTTTGCCCTGGATCTGCTTCGAGAAAAGAAAATCCTCATCATCCACGGCGGCGGATTTAACTGGAAACAGCCGGATCACTTCCGCGTTGTCTACCTGCCCCGTATAGAGATCCTTGAGAAAGCCGCTACGAAGATCGGCGACTTTTTAAGCACCTACCAGCAGCAGATCTGAAATAAAATATAAAAAAGAAGGAGGAAATCCCTGCCGTCACACGATGACTTTCAGGATTTCCTCATTTTTTATTCTTTCATTTTCAACTTTCTGTCAGTGTGGTCATATCTTAATTTCAGAACTTCTCTGCCGGTTCTGTAATCGTGCTCACGCCGTCGTCGTCATAGAGCTTATACTCGCCCTCCGGATACCCCAGCATTTCTATTGTATCTGTCCTGATATCCTCCACGCACTCAGCCGGCTCTGCAACCGGGATCTTTTTCCCCTTGCGGATGAACAGAGCGACTTCATTGAGCGCGATTTCCACATAGTGATGGCCTTTTTCCAGTGTCTCCTCATAAATACTTCCATCGGGAAGGAATTTTATCAGTTTCATCTCCTCGGGAAGATATACATAGCGGCCTCTCGCGTTCTGGGTATAAACAGGGGCGATCATGATCTCGTTGCCGAGAAGAAGCTGGTCTTCCACCTGCAGTGCCATTTTATCCTCCGGGAACTCAAATGCCAGAGGTTTAAAGAGCATGTCGTTTCCAAGCGCCGCCTTCATATATTCACTGTACAGATAGGGAAGCAGGCGGTAGCGGACACCGATCACATGGCGGAAATCCTCCACATGTTCAAAGCGGAAACATTCCTGCTCTCTCGTGCCAAGGGCAGCGTGATTTCTCATCAGCGGTGTAAATACTCCCAGGGCTAGCCAACGGAGAAGAAGTTCTCTTGTCGTATCTCCGTTGAATCCTCCCAGATCCGCCCCTGTATACAGGAAACCGCACATATTCAGGGAAGGAAGCATCTTCAGGTTCAGAAGGATGTGGGACCACCAGGAATGATTGTCTCCCATCCAGATTCCTCCGTAGCGGTGCATTCCGATGTAAGAAGAACGGGAAAACATCAGGATTCTCTTACCCGGCGCGATCTTTTGAAATGCTTCTCCCGCAGCTCTGGTCATGTTGAACCCATAGAGGTTATGCACTTTGTCATGGCGTACCGGCCGGCCGCCCACATTGTGATAAAAGTTCCTGTAGTCCTTTGGACTGTTGGCAAGAGAACGTACCATATCTCCCAGCCGGAACCCGGGCGCTTCCTCTGTCTCTTCCATAAATTCCTTCAGATATTCCTTCAGGCGGGCTACCCCTTCCGGAGTGGAAAAGATGGCAGGTTCATTCATATCATTCCAGAATCCGTCAATCCCCTGATCCGTGAGTCTCTTATATTTTTCACCGAACCATTCTCTGGCGTCGGGATTCAGCATATCCGGAAAATGTGTCCAGCCCGGCCATACTTCCGCGACAAAATCGCTTCCGTCTTCTCTTTTGCAGAAATAGCCCTTTTCCTTTCCCTCTTCATAAACGTCATACCCGTCTTCCACCTTCACTCCCGCATCGATAATGGGAACGAGGTGTATCTTCTGAGCTTTCATTTCCTCCACAAAGGCTTTGAAGTCCGGGAATTCTTCCTCATTCACCGTAAAATCCTTATAGTGGTCCATGTAGTCGATATCCATATAGAGCATGTCCATGGGAATGTGATTGTCCCGGTATTCCTTTACCACATTCCGGAAATCTTCCGCAGTTTTGTAACCCCAGCGGCTCTGTCCGAAACCGAAAGCGAATTTCGGCGGGATATAGCTTACGCCGATAATCTTCCGGAACTGCTTCACAATATCATAAGGGCTCTCCCCGTCTATCACATAGAGATACAGATCAGCGTCCCCGCAGCGGACCTTCAGTTCATCCTGTCTGGTATATCCGATGTCAAACTCCATGGTTCCCGGATAATCCAGAAACAGGCCGAAAGTCTCTTTGCCAAAGATAATGATGAAATTATGAGCCCCGTAAAGAGAATATTTGCTTTCTGTGTGGTTGGGTTCGTCGGTACAGTTGCTGACGTAACGGTATCCTCTTTTATTGATCCCTCTGTTGGACTCTCCCAGGCCGTAGACGATATCGTCCGCGTCCATTTTATAACTGAAAACAAATTCCCCGTCCGTTTTGATTTCCCCGTAAGCCGGAACTCCCTCTGACGGAGCGATTTCCTCCACAACAGCCTCTGTCTCAAAAGGATGACCAAATACATATTTCCGGATCATGATAAAACCTCCTGATAAACTTGATATTATTTCTGCGTGTTCCGTGTTCTTTATAACACTCTGTTGTCATTATATGAAATTTATCTTGCCTGTTCTTGCATTATCCATTAAAATAATAACACAATATTGAGGAGGTGCGTTATGAACGAAAAGCAGTCCCTGAAGGAAAACACGCGGCACGGCACCAGCGGCCAGCCGGTTGCCGCCATACATTTCACCACCGGCGCGGGAACCTTTTATCCCGATCATTTTTTCGTGGAACGGCACTGGCATTATCCTGTGGAGATCCTGAAGATCACAAAGGGAACCTTCACAGTGGAAATCAATCTGGAAACATATACCCTTCATGCGGGGGATATCTGTTTCATCAACAGCGAGGAGCTGCACCGCCTGGAAGGACTGGATCCCGTCACGGTTCATGACGCCGTTATCTTTCACCCTCACATCCTGGAATTCTCTTACCCCGATGAATTCCAGGAACAGTACGCCGCCCCCTTTCTTTCCCACGCTTCCTCTCTCCCCCGGCTCCTCACACCGGAAGATCCTCTGTATCCTACGATCGCAGGGCTCTTCGACCGGGCGGCCGCTCTGGCAGAGGCGGGAGAAGACGGATGGTATTTCCGGGTCAAACTTCTTATACTGGAAATGTTTTATGAACTTTGCATACACAAAAAAATGCCCGCCGCAGAGGAACTTCTCAGCGCGGCAGGCAAAGAACGGATCAGCCGTTACAAAAAAATCGTATCTTATTTTGAAAAAAACTATATGAACAGGATCACTCTGGAAGATCTGGCTTCAGAGGTACAGGTGAACCCTCAGTATCTCTGTCATTTTTTCAGAGAGATCGCCGGGTTATCTCCCGTTCAGTATCTCATCCGGTACCGTATCGACAGGGCCCGGGAAGCCCTTCTGGAAACCACCCGGAGTATCCTGGAGATCAGTCTGGACTGCGGATTTGAAAACGTCAGCTATTTCATCCGCCAATTCCGCAAATTCACCGGGCAGACTCCCCGCCAGTACCGGCAGGCACATCATCCCACGCCGAAATCTGTGATCTCATAGAGGACCTCCACGTCCGGATCATCCAGAAGCCACCGGTATTCTTCCATGAACCAGCGCACCAGCTCTTCATCCCGTTTTACGGGGGTGGAATTATTGTTATATACATTTACTGTGCCATGATTAAAATATTTTTTCAAAATGAAGATATCATTGCGGATCATCTCTTTTGTCTGTCCCTGAATCCCCACCATCAGGCAGATGGAGTCAAAAAGAGCGGCCACTTCCTCCGGCGACTGAAAATCCGCGTGTTTATTCAGAACATTTTCCCGGAAATCATGGTCAAAAGTCTCGATACCGATTTTATAAGTCACCGGGATGCCAAAAAAGTCCCGCATTTCCTGCAGACGTTTCCGGTAGATCCAGTGACTCTCAAAGATTAGCCGCCGGATTCCCTTCTCTTCCACAATTTTACGGATATCTTCCAGGGTTTCTTTCGGCAGCTCAAAACAGCTTCCGGAATTGATCACTTCCAGAACGCCGAATTCCCCTGTGATTTCTTTCAGAACCTCTCTGTTCTGACAGACAAGCTCCGTTTCATCTTTCCCGTTATCCTCTATATAGTCACAGAATGTACATTTTCCCCAGGCGCATGGAAACGCCCTGAGAAGTACGATTTCTCTTCTGTTTTTATCTGTGATTCTGCTGTATCGTTCCATTTCTGCCTATCCTTCCCGACAGTTTCTGTCTTATTTCACTTCCCAGCGACACTGTGCAGATACTTACCAGAAAAACAGAAATACATCTGTCCAGAAAATCTGTAAAGAACTGCACTGCAAATATACTTCCCGTAATACCCAGCGGCGTTCTGGCCAGAAGCTGGACCAGGATGGAAGACCCCGAAGACGTCACTCCGCCGAACAGCGCCGCGTTGATCAGTGCGCTTACAATTGTTCCCGGAACAGTGATAACTGCAGCCGCCGGAAGGAGCCACGCCTTTTTTACAAACATCTTCCGGAATACCCATCCGCTGACAAATCCGGTGATCATCCCCACCGGGGCGAAATACAGAGAATAGATATCCACAGTCATCCCCATGAAAATACCGCTGATAAGATTGGGAATCATCCCCAGCCAGGGCCCCGCCAACGCCCCGGTGAGGATCGTGCCGATACTGTCCAGATACACAGGCAGTTTCAGAAAAAGCGCGATCTGTCCGCCCACGATGTTGATTCCCACCGCCAGCGCCACAAGACAGATCTGCCAGGTATTAATCTTTCTTTTTTCTGTCTTCATCTCACCCTCCGTCAGGAAACTATTTTCTCCTGTTCAAAGCCCTTTCCGCACTGTCTCTGTTCTTATTCCTCTCCATACCAGAGGTTTTCCGGCAAAATCAGTTCCTCTTCCTGCCACCTGCTTCCATCCTTCTTCTTCAGCACTCTGGCAAAGAAAAAGCGCATGAACTTTCCGGCATCTGTTTTCACAAGCACGTGGCTGTTGGGCTCTTTCTTCCAGAAATCCATGGAATCCACTACCGTCTGGCCCCTGCAGATCCCGTCAGTGGCAACCGCCGTATAACTGTCGAGTCCGCCGCACAGGGAGCGGTCAATATAATACGCCACCGCAAGAGGATCATTGATCACGCAGCCGATGATTTTTTCGTATTCCCAGTGAAAATCCATATAAAATCCGGTGATCCTGCGGATAAATTCTCCGTTCTCCGGGTCAAGGCGGCAGACGTATTCCAGAATATTCGGGGTCAGGACGATCTTTCTCGTCACGTCCAGCCCGACCATTTCAATCTTTTTCCCGGCCTTTCCGAAAAGCTCATAACAGATGGCGGCGGCGTCCGGATCACACCAGTAGTTATATTCCGCCACAGGAGAACAGTTTCCATGGCTTCGGAAATTCCCGCCCATAGAGATCAGTTCCTCCACCTGACTGATCAGTTTGGGCCGCTTGGAAAATACCTTCGCAAGATTCGTCATGGGCCCCAGGGCTATGATGGAAATCTTTTCTTTTTCCAGAGTCTCTTCCAGAAATTCCACCGCGCTCTTCTTTGGAAAATCTCCCGGCACTTCCGGAAGAAAACTCTCTCCCATTCCATCCTGACCGTGGGTATCCATAGCGTCTGTATAAGGGCATTTCAACGGTGCCTGCTCGCCAATGTATACAGGGATATCCATACGCCCCATATGTTTCAGCACCTTCCGGGCGTTCCGTGCCCCCATATCTGCCGCGACGTTGCCGGAAACCGTGGTGATACCCATAATATCCAGCTCAGGAGAGGACAGAGCCAGCATCAGGGCAAGAGAATCGTCGATCCCCGGATCACAGTCAATTATAATTTTACGCATAAAAAAACCTCCTGACTATTCCGCCTTTTCCGCGGAAACACCTCCGCAGAAAAAGGCATCATTCATCAGAAGATACCTGTTTGCCTAGTTTTTTATACTGGGAGGGTCTCGAACCAGTTCCGCAGCAGTCTTCTTACGGACCGCTGTTTTCACTTTTCAGTTTTTCATAGTAACAATTTTTTTACCTTCCACGCACCGGGATTTTCCCGGCGCGCTGAGGCAAGTATAGCAGATTTTGTCTGATACTGCAATTTATTTTTTACAATTTCTCCGGCTGTCTTCAGCCGGCAGTTTCTCCTGTCAGGCTGTCAGGCAAGAAGCTCCCGTACCATTTCTGCGTCGAAAGTCACGCTGGAAACATGATCAACCTCGATTCTGTACAGGGCGTTGGCCGCAATGTGCTCCGCCGCCTGCTCAAGATCACGGATCCCTGTAGTATCCGCATATTTTTCGATCACAGCGTCCAGGGCCTCGTCACTGACGATACATTCGCTCTCTTTCAGGCTCATTCTTTTCAGCACCTTTGGCAGAGAAAATCTGGAAAAGATCACTTTTTTCTCCTCCGGTGTGTAATCCGGGATATCCACCACGGCAAAACGTGACATCAGAGGAGCGCTGATCTGGCTCTTGTCATTGGCTGTAGCAATGGGATACACGCCCACAGTAGGCACCATGCATTCCATATAGTTGTCGGTAAATCCCAGGTTATCCAGAAGAGTCAGCAGCACATCCGCCGGATTTCCGTTTCCCTTTCCCGCCGAAGCCTTGTCCAGCTCATTGATGATAAAGACCAGATTGGATTCTCCCGCCATGGAAAAAGCCTCCATAATGATCCCCGGCTTGGCGTTGGCGTAGACTCTCGAGCTTCCGGTAAGCTGCTCCGGATCGTTAATGGAGCTCATATCCAGAGTGGTCCAGGGCAGACGGAGGATCCGGGCTACCGCATAGGCAATCTGGGATTTGCCCGTACCCGCCGGTCCCACCAGAAGCAGCCCGTAGGCGGGAAGCGTATGAGTCCGGTTGATCTGGATGATCGTCTCGATAATCCTCTGCTTCACACGTTCCATCCCGTACAGCTCTTCGTCCAGGATCTTTCTCGCCTCCACAGGATCTATGGATTCAAAGTAATTGCTCTTCCACTGGATATTCATCATAATAGAGAGCGCCCGCTGCGCATGGCGGCGTTCTTCCTGAGATACTTCATGAGAACGGGCCACAGCCAGATTTCTTCTGGCCCAGAGACGGATATTGTCGGGAAGCGTTCTTCCCGCACAGGTCATGAAATCCGTAATACTCTGGATACTGGTGAGTTTCATCTCATCGCCGGATTCTTCCTCTTCCTCACCATCCGGCAGATCTTCCGGGGCGCTGCTGGAAAGAAGCCTGGCGATCATAAACTGAAGGAATCCGTCCTCTGCGGAGAGCTTCGTTCCTCCTCCGAAGGCCGTCTCACGAATCCTGTACACTGCGTACCCTTCTTCCCGGTTCTCGCCGGAAAGACGCACACGGATACGGTTCTCACCCAGCCAGCGGATCAGACTGACAAAGCGCGCGTCGATCTTCAGGATATCCGCGCTGACCTCCCCCTGCTGCTCTTCTTTGAACTCAAAAGACGTCCGGTGGACGGGATTGGTAAAGATGCCGCAGGAATGATGCTGCCACTGGCGTTTACTGTTGTCCAGATAGAGGATCGGTCTGTCGGGAGTGGCTTCCCCCTCCTCGGAATGGAAAGTAGTATATGTACACTCCGGATGTTTTCCCTTTTCCGGAGTATTATTAAAATCAAAAACCGGCATATGCTGTCGCTCCTTTTTATTCTGAAAAATCTTTTTCATTTTACATCACATATACATATAAAATCAAGGAGTATATCTGTCAATCCGATATACTGCAGTCCGTTTCAGTCCGCGACATTTTAATGATTTTCCTTTTTCAGCCTGTAATATCCTGTAATAAATCCCGCCAGGATTCCCACAACCGTAGGCAAAAGCCATCCGAAACCGGCGGCATATCCCGGTATTCTCTGCAGAAGCAGAGTGATCCCTGGAATCGCAAATCCATTCTGATCCAGAACTGTCAGCACGCTGCTGACGCCGCAGAATACTGCCGACCACAGATAAACGCCGGGGAATCTTCCCAGCCAGCGGTGGGTACAGGATAAAAAGATCAGAAGAATCGCCATGGGATAGATAGCGTTCAGCACGGGCACAGAAAATGTAAGGATGGCGTCCAGTCCCACATTGGCGATCACCATGGAAACAAAGGCAAAAATGAAAACCCAGTTCCGGTAGCTGATCTTCGGAAACACATCCGAGAAATATTTTCCGCAGCAGCTGAACAGTCCCACACAGGTGTTGAAGCAGGCGATCACAAAGATCACTGCAAGGATCACCGTGCCGGCTTTCCCAAACAGATGGTCCGCCATACTTACCAGTACTTCTGTACCGTTTCCACTGTCCGGAAACGCCTGGCTGGACGTCATGCCTACAAATGTCAGCATAGAATATACCGCCAGAAGAAAAATGCCGGCGATCCATCCTGCAGAAATCGTCTCCCGCATGACTGCTTTTTCTTTAGTGATACCCCGGGCCCGGATATTCATTGCCACGATCATGCCGAAATTCAGCGCTGCAAGAGTATCCATTGTCTGATATCCGTCGACAAATCCCTGGACAGGCGCGCCGCTTCTGTAAATCTCCACAGGTGCCGCCGCTTCTCCCGCAGGATTCAAAGCGGCAGCCGCAAACAAAACAACAATCAGAACCAGAAGGACGGGCGTCAGTCTTTTTCCCAGATATTCCGTGAGTTTCTCCGGATGCATTGCAATGACGGAAGCCGCCGCAAAGAAAACCAGCGAATAGATAAACTGGACGACCGCTATGGAATTCTCCCCGGGGAAGAACGGGATTACCGCCATGGAAAACGACGTACTCGCAGTCCTGGGAATGGCAAGGCAGGGACCGATCGCCAGATAGAGGATCAGGATATAGACAAAGGCAAAGCCGGGATGCACCCGGGACGCCAGCCTGTCAAGTCCTCCTGCAAGGGTTACCGCCACCACGCCCAGCACGGGCAGACCCACTGCGCTCACGGCAAAGCCGATGAACGCCGGAGCGGTCGACATACCTGCTTGCGCGCCCAGAAAGGGCGGAAAGATCAGATTCCCCGCCCCGAAAAACATCGAAAACAAGGTGATTCCTATGAGGATTTTATTTTTCAGATCAAATTTAGTCATTGTAATGTCACACTTTCTTTTTGTGTTTCCTTCCCGCTTTCAATATCTGTGATTCCTTTTCCCGTGTTGGGTTGGAACTGAGAATATACCGCATCTGCGGCGAAAAGAATTATCAGCGCCGAACATACTGCCATAATTCGTTTCTCGTTCACCTCACCGATCATGCCGTCGATCACAGGAGCGATCACATAGACAATAGCCAGGCCTCCGACTCCGAATACCAGAAGTCCTTCAGCGCAGATCCTGCCGTTCAGATTGAGAAAATATCCGCTGTAATCCCACCATTTCATACCGCCCGTAGCAATCTCCATCACCAGAGAGGTCATATATTCCAGAAAGCCGCACAAGAGGATCGTGGAACAGAACTCCAGAACCGGTTTTCCCCGGAATCTGTATAACAATGTCAGCATCAGCACCGCTCCGGTACCGTAGATGGGAAGCCAGGGGCCGTGCAGAGCTCCTCTGTTCACAAACTCTCCGTAAGATACCAGATGCATTCCCACTTCCCACAGCCAGCCGAACACTGACAGAGTGAGAAAAACAGCCATCAGAGACCATACAGAGTAATGTCTCATATAATTCAGGGACTGCACCAGTTTCCGGCGCTCCTCCTCCGGGATCGGATAAAGCCGTACCGGATACGCCAGGCCCTGTACATCGTCGATCATGGAGCGGAGACGGACATATTCTGCCTGATGTTTCTCATAAGTCCGTTCCTGACTGCGGCGCATGAGAAGAATTCCGAAATTATCTGCCAGGAAACCTCGCCAGCCGGACAGTTTTTCTTCTCCGTCATCCGGATTCTCCATGAACGCCGCCACATCGGGATATTTCGCTCTTAAGAGGAAAGTGCCGGCTTTTTCATAAAGATAGGTGTCATACAGAAGTTCTGATCCGGGGATTCCCTTCTCCAGCGCCTCCGCTCTCAGTTCCGCGTAATATCTGGTAAAGGCCGCTGTTTTATAGGGATTGGTATAAAAAATATTGAAAATACCAATCGTAAGTATCCCCAGTATCTCCCATCCGATAAAAGATAATTCAAAAACAAAACATTCCCATTTATGCCCGTCCATCATCTTACGCGAAAGCGTAACTGCCTCCCGTGCCGTCATGTCCGGATTCTCCGCCACAATAAAGGGAACCAGATAATAGGAATACCTCTTTACCGCAATCCCTGCTATGGTAAGGCACCACAGAGAATACCAGATATATTTTACAAACATGATCCATGAGGCTCTCAGCCACTTCTTTACCCGCAGCAGAAAAACAAAGCGCTGGGAAGTGACCTGTTCGTAAATCATTCCCTCCAGGAAGACTCTTCGGATGACAACAGGAAATACATTGATCAGCAGAAACCAGATCCCAAAGGCCCCCGCAGCTCCCAGAAGGATCATGACCAGAATGCCGATACTCTCTGATCCGGTCATGGAAGCGATAGTCGCCACCATAGTCACAATGATCGATCCGGAACTGATCTGGTTCACCACATTGGAAAGGACTCCTCTCGTACGTCCGAACATGGGATTCCCGCTCTCGGACGCGAGTATCTCATTCTCTTTAATCCTCCTGGTGATCTCCCGCCCAGTTTCTGTATTGCTTTCGGCTATGATGCGCAGGACATTCTCCCAGGAGACACTGTCAACTGTCGTCTTAACCATGGATCCGGCTTCCATATCCAGATCGCTTTCCGCGTTTACAGTATTTTCCTCATTAAGAATGCTTTCTGTCTGTTCGTAATTCTCCGCGGTGGAAAAACTCAGTGTTCCGGTAAATTCCGCGCCAAGAAAAGCGGCGATGAGACAGGCCGCCACAAATATGACATAGTTCTTTTTCAGGGAAGTTCTTCCCAGTTTTTTCATTTGTTTTCCTGTTTTCATTCTTCTTCAGCCTGTTCAATACTTTCAATCAGCCGTCTGATTTCGCCTTCTTCTGTTTCCAGTTCATCTGCAATTTCGCGCAGAGATTTTCCTTTTTCAAGTTTTTTACGAATCTGACTTTAAAGCACAGCCTCCCGCCCCTCTTCCCAGGCTTCCTCACGTTCCTGCCTGATGTGGCGTTCTTCATCATATTCATATATGCTCACTTTCATCGCCTCCGCTTTATTTCCAACAGCTTATTCTTTTTCCCAAAATTATAAACGCATCGAGATTTTTTTCAGAATATTGACGCGATTTTCCGCATAGAAATGAACTGTCAGAAATGTAAATGCTTTAATTTATAATAACATAAAAGACTCAAAATAGCTATTGCTAATTTACAAAAGCGACGCTATCAAACGATAGCGCCGCATCCTGTTTAATTATTGTCTTATAACGTCTCTGATAATTCTTAATTATCCAGCTTCAGCCCTGCAAGCGCCTGTGCAAAGGCGTTGTTTACCGGCTCCTCGGTTTCTTTCTGCTGCTGTCTCATATATTTCTGCACATCTCGCTTCGTGACGCCCGCGCCTTCTTTTTCCCTTCTTGCCTGGAAAGCGGAAAGTCTTTCTTTATAACCGCAGGCGCATACGAAGGTCTCTTCTTTCCCTTTTACCAGAAGCTCCATTCTCTTGTGGCATTTCGGACAGCGGGCGTTTGTGGTGCGGGCTATGGTTTCCCGGTATCCACACTCTCTGTCCTGGCACACCAGCATCCGGCTGTTTTTGCCGTTTACCGCAAGAAGGTGCTTCCCGCAGTTGGGACAGATCTTATTCGTCATATTGTCATGACGGAAAGTACCCTGTCCTGCTTTGATCTCGTCTACAATATCGCAGGTGTATTTCCGGATATCTTTCAGAAATGCGTCCTGGCGGAGCTTCCCTTTGGAAATATCAGAAAGTTTCTGTTCCCAGTCCGCCGTAAGATCCGGTTTCTTCAGATCTTCAGGCACCAGTTCCAGAAGCTGTTTAGCTTTTGAGGTAAGATGGATCTCATTGCCTTTCTTTTCCATCATAAAGGTGTTGAAAAGCTTCTCTATAATATCCGCCCGTGTGGCTACCGTGCCCAGTCCGCCGGTTTCTCCCAGAGTTCTGGCCGCCTGATTGTTTTTTACCGCCAAATATTTCACCGGATTTTCCATTGCCGCAAGAAGAGTGGCTTCCGTAAACCGGGCCGGAGGTTTCGTTTTTCCGGCGGTCAGCTGTACCTTCTCAACTATGATCCTGTCTCCTTTATGAAAAACAGGGAGACTCTGGTCTTTCATATCCTGTGTTTCTGTATCTTCTTCCTCTTCCTGGAATCCGTTTTCATAGACGGCTTTCCAGCCTGGATCGGTCACCTGTTTGCCTCTGGCGGCAAACGTATAACCGCCTGCCGTCCCTTCCACTGCTGTCTGTTCATATACAAAAGGCGGATAAAGTACGCTCAGGAAACGGCGGACAACCATATCGTATATCTTCCGTTCCTCGTTGGTCATATGATCCAGCTGCACCAACTGCTCCGTAGGGATGATCGCGTGATGGTCGCTGACTTTTTTATCATCCACGAAACTTCCGTTTGTCTGGAGCGGTCTGGTAAGAAGGACGCCCGCCAGCTTCCTGTAAGGACCCACGCCGCAGGCCTTCAGTCTCTCTTTGATGGTGGGAACCACGTCTTTTCCGATATATCTGGAATCTGTTCTCGGATAGGTAAGCACCTTGTGATTCTCATAAAGACGCTGCATGATATTCAGTGTCTCCTTTGCGGAGAAACCATATTTCTGGTTGGCTTCCCGCTGCAGCGTCGTCAGGTCGTAAAGTCCCGGCGCCGGAACTTTTTTCGGTTTTCTCGTCACGGATGTTATCTCAAGGGAAGAATGTCCAGCCTTATCCCGTATCTCTTCAGCCTTCTCCTTATGGAAAGTGCGGGTGCTGCCGCTTTTGGCGTCTTTCCAGATCCACTGCACGCCTTCCGCCTGCAATGTGACTCCGTAATAATCCTCCGGCTTAAAGTTCCGAATCTCCTCCTCCCGCATGGCGATCATGGCAAGTGTCGGAGTCTGCACTCTTCCGCAGGAAAGCTGGGCGTTATATTTACAGGTCAGCGCCCTCGTACCGTTAATCCCCACCAGCCAGTCGGCCTCGGCCCTCGCGGACGCCGCCCGGTAAAGATTATTGTATTCTTTTCCGTCTTTCAGATTATGAAATCCGTCTCTGATCGCTTTATCTGTAACAGAAGAAATCCACAGACGGCGGAGAGGTTTGCGGCAGCCGGATTTTTCCAGTATCCACCGGGCTACAAGTTCCCCTTCTCTTCCCGCGTCTGTGGCGATCACAACGTCGCTGATATCTTTGCGGAAAAGCTGTGTCTTTACCGCCTGATACTGTTTCGAAGTCTGACGGATGACCACCAGCTTCATTTTTTCCGGCAGCATGGGAAGAGTACCCATATCCCATTTCATATACTTCTTATCGTACTCTTCCGGATCCGCCAGTGTCACAAGGTGTCCCAGCGCCCAGGTGACAACATAATCCTTTCCTTCCAGCGCTCCGCCGGTTTTCTGGTTACAGTGAAGCACTCTGGCAATGTCTCTTGCCACAGAGGGCTTTTCAGCAATTACAAGTGATTTCATTTATTTCCCCATTTTATACCCGATGCCTCTCACTGTTTCGATGAGATCTCCGGCCTCGCCCAGCTTCTGGCGCAGAGTACGGATATGCACATCCACTGTCCTGCTCTCGCCGTCGAATTCATATCCCCAGATCTGGTTGAGGAGCTGGGTCCTGGACAGGACGATCCCGCTGTTTTTCAAAAGCAGGCAGAGCATCTCATATTCTTTCAGTGTCAGGCTTACCGGTTCCTGATTTACAGTTACAACATAGCGGGAGGGGCACACGTACAGATTTCCCATCCTGTACTCCTCCGCGCCTTTATCTTCCACTCTTCTGAGCCTGGCCTTGATACGGGAGATCAGCTCCATCATGCGGAACGGTTTCGGAATATAGTCGTCCGCGCCGCTGTCCAGCCCAAGGACGGTGTCGTATTCACTTCCCTTGGCGGTGAGCATAATGATCGGCAGCTTTCTCGTATCCGGCCGCGCTCTCAGCTTTTTTAATATTGATATTCCGTCCTCTTCCGGAAGCATGATATCCAGAAGGATCAGGGAAGGCAGTTCTTTGTCCAGTTCTTTCCAGAACAGGGACGGTTTTTCGAATCCTTTCGCGTCAAGATCCTGGCTTTTCAGTGTATATACAACGAGCTCACGAATACTTTCATCATCTTCAACCAGATAGATCATCTGTATTTTACCTCCGAACTTTTTTGGTATTTTCTTTTAAGTATATTGATCCAGGGTTAAATCTCCTGTGTCCGGACTGTAAAGTTTCTGTAAAGGTTTCAGTTAAAACCGTAGAATTTCTGGCACACCTTATAAGCTGCCACAAACATTTTGCGCCCGCCTTTTCCCGGCAGATTGGCGGCTCTTCCCAGAAGGCTGTATCTCAGCTTGCGGTACAGCCACCGGTCTTCCTCGCGGATATATTCCATAAGTTCTTTCTTTTTGCCCAGAGCCTCCTCAGTTCCCGCCCTCACCAGCATGATGGACGATACTGTGGTGATGATATCCAGATAACTGAGCATATAATTCCGGAGACGGCGGTTATTTCCGAATCTGCATCTGTGGAACACATCCGCCATCAGTTTGTTTACCCGGATCTGCTGGTCGATTCTTTTTATCATGACTTTTTCATTTACCGACTGATCATCCCTGCCGATAAAATATCTGTAAAAATTCACGTCCAGATAGTACATGTTTTTCACATAGGGAAGGGGTTCAAAGGCAAAAAGATTATCCACGTAAAAAGTATGCTTCGGAAGCTCCAGCCCGCACTCATGAAGGAGTTTGGTCCTGTAGATCATGGAATGCATCAGGAGATATTTGCCTCTGTGCATATGCACGCTGTCCCATCCGAAAACCTCCTCAACAGGCAGACAGTGACGGTACTGCATGACCTTCTTCCTGGAAGCCCCCTGCTTCTCATAAACGAAGTTGCTGATAAGAAGATCCACTGTCTGAGGTCCTCTGATCAGTTCCTCAAGGGTTTTCAGGATTTTGGAATACGCCTCTTCATTTACCCAGTCGTCGCTGTCCACCACTTTGAAATAAAGGCCTGTGGCGTTGCGGATCCCGGCGTTCACCGCCTCTCCGTGGCCGCCGTTCTCCTGATGGATAGCCCTGACGATGGTGGGATATTTCTCCGCATAGGCGTCCGCGATCTCTGCCGTCCGGTCTTTCGACCCGTCGTCTACCACGAGGATCTCCACATCCTCGCCGCCGGTCAGCAGAGATTCAATACATTTTTCCATATAAGCCTCTGAATTGTAGCAGGGTATCGCAATACTCAGAAGTTTCATCATGTTTCCTCCTTTATGTATTTCACATAGGCGCGAAAAGCGGACGGGATAGCGTACTGCTTTTCCACCTGATTCTTTTCTGTAAAGATCAGCCTGTTATTTTTCTTCTGTTCCATAGAGGATACTCTGACAAGATATCCCGTCATCCTCCACTCCACATGGGAAAAGATATGTTTTGCCGGCTCCAGCTCTCTTATAAAAAGCGGCTCCAGTTCCAGTTCTTTTACCTTATCCAGAACCTGTTCCCGGGTGAGTTTTCCTTCAATATTGGGAAGCTCATACAGTCCCGCAAGAAGGCCTTTCGCCGGACGTCTGTGTATGGCAGTCATCCGTCCGTCCTGGATCACAAGCACTGTCCGTTCTTCCACTTTTCTTTCTTTTTTGGCTCCTCTCACCGGAATCTCTCCGGTGGTTCCGTGAAGGCATGCTCCGCAGCAGAACGCGGCGGGACATTCCTTACATTTCGGTTCCCCGTTGGGAACGCACACAAGAGCGCCCAGTTCCATAAGAGCCTGGTTAAAATCTCCCGGGCAGGCGGCCGGCATGATTTTCTGTAATTCTTCTTCTATCTCCCGCCGCACGGACTGCTTCATGATATCCTGACGGCTTTCCTTTATCCGGGAAACAACTCTAAGCACATTCCCGTCCACGGCCGGCACGGGGATCCCGCAGGCAATAGAGGCAATGGCTCCCGCAGTATAATTCCCGATCCCTTTCAGGGAGAGAAGTTTCCTGTAGTCCGCAGGAAGTTTTCCGCCGTATTCCTCCACTACTGTCCGCGCAGCCTGCTGCATATTTCGCACCCGGTTATAATATCCCAGTCCTTCCCAGAGTTTCAGAAGCTTTTCCTCCGGGCAGGCGGCAAGCGCCGCCGGATCCGGAAGTTCTGATATAAATCTCTGAAAATAAGGTTTTACCGCTTCCACCCTTGTCTGCTGGAGCATGATCTCCGACACCCAGGTATAATAGGCGTTTTTCTGTTCTCTCCATGGAAGGACGCGTCTGTTTTCCCTGTACCAGTCCACCAGTGGATCCACAATTTTATTCAGCATACAGGCTCCTCCAGATCAATGAGGACCGGATCCTGTATTTCCATTATATCATCTCCCACCATACAATCATAGGCAAGGATTTTTACGCCGGCGTCCGCCGCCTCTCTCACTGCCCGGCCAAACTCCGCATGTGTTTTCCAGTTGGGCTGAAACAGACGGATTCCCTTCATCTGGATCACAAGGAGAAGATACGCCTCATACCCGTCTTTCACGCACTGGATCAGTTCTTTCACATGCTTTACTCCCCGCAGAGTAGGCGCGTCTGGAAAACGGGCGACGTCCTCTTCCTCAAGAGTGACTCCTTTTACCTCGATAAAGGCCTTCCGCCCCTGCGCTGTTTCCACGTACAGGTCGAATCTGGAATTCCCGTATGTCTTTTCGCGGTAAACCCTGCATTCTTCTTTAAAAAGTCCGCCGCTACGCACCCACTCCTCCGCGGCCTTATTAGGCGCCTGGGAATCCATATTGATCCAGCGTCCGTTCTTGCAGACACTGATCAGATCGAAACGGGTCTTGCGGGAGGGATTCCCGCTCTCATCAAGGATCACCTCATTGCCCGGCACCAACAGCTCGCGGCAGCGTCCGGTATTTTTCACATGGACGGTCTCTGTCTCTCCGTTAAGCTCCACATGAGCGATAAAACGGTTGGGTCGGTCCAGGAAACGGGCTTTTATTGTATGTTCATATTTCATCTTGTTTTTACCTCGCTGTTATTCTACCATAAATCGCAGAAAAAGACAGTTGCTTTTTTTCATTTTCTCCGATAGAATATGCTGGAAAGGATATGAATAGATATGGATAGTATAATTTTTGACCTGGATGGAACATTATGGAATTCAACAGACATAGTGGCAGACGCCTGGACGGAATACCTCAATAAAAACGAACATATAAATATGAATATTACCGGTGAACGGATACGTTCGCTTTTCGGACGTCCAATGCCGCAGATCGCAGAAATGGTTTTCACAGATTACGATAAAGAAGAACAGCTGCGGCTCCTTGACGGCTGCTGCCAGGCGGAACACCGCGCCCTTCTCAGAAAGTGCGCGCCTCTGTATCCGGAACTGGAGGAAACCCTGAAAGCGCTCGCGGCAGAATATCCTCTTTATATCGTAAGTAACTGCCAGGCAGGATATATCGAAGTATTTCTGAAAGCCACCGGATTCGGCAGATACTTTTCCGGCCATCTCTGCCACGGAGATACCGGCGCCGACAAACCGGAAACTATCTCCATACTGATGAAGGAACAGCATCTTCAGTCCCCTGTTTATGTAGGTGATACCATGGGTGATTTTCTTTCCTGCCGCAAGGCAGGCGTTCCCTTTGTGTTCGCGTCCTACGGGTTCGGCGACGTCCCTGAACCGGACTACAGGATTGAAAAACCTGCCGACCTCATCACATTGTTTCTCTGATTATCAGAAAAGCACAAACGACACATCCCTGGATTATAAGCAGTCGCCAGTGCCAAAAGAAAGAGCATGGAAAAATCTTCCATGCTCTTGTTTTTGTTATTTCTGGCATTTGTACTTAAGGTACAGCATCAGACCTGCAAGGATCAGCACCAGAACTATGATGTAACCGATCTTTGCGGCAAGCGTTGTAGTGTAGGAATCAATGCCTGTTGCGATCCCGATAAGGATCAACGCTACGCCCGAACCTTTTGACATTTTTTTCTCGTCATATTTAGCCTGTCTGAGCTGCGTGTTGCCTCCCTTAAGAAAAATATCCCCATGTCCTGTCAGAAGCATGATCCCTACGATAAGGGCTGCTCCTGCAAGTATAAAATCAAATGTTCTTCCCATCTTCTTCTCCTGATCTTCCAATCAAATACTGCCGGACGCTTTCCGTCCTCGCATCTTTTCGATTCTTCTGTTCTTTAATAGAAGCATACGATCGGTACATTATACTGAATGATACTGTACAGTACTCCCGCATTCTCCGGCGGAAGATTGATACAGCCATGAGAACCGTTGGTGAGATAAATATCTCCTCCGAACTCGCCTCTCCAGGGTGCGTCATGGAATCCGATTCCTCCGTTGAAAGGCATCCAGTAATCAACCGGCTCTTCATACTCATAGGTACCGTCAGGCCTCTGCGTTCCCCTGAGAACGTCCGGGCTCTTCTTGTAGTAAAGCGTATAGATACCGGACGGGGTCTGCCTGTCCGCATAGCTCATATTTCCGGAAACAAAATCCGAATCAAAGATCAGAGAACCGGACTGATAATAATACATATGCTGGGCGCTGAGATCCACTTCAATGTAAGTATCTCCGATATCATTCACTCCATGCGTATTGGCTGTCTGTTTATATGCCGGCTCGCGTGTTGTCTGGACACCGGACTGAATCTCCTGCGCCAGCTGCGCAACCTCTGTCTCCTGATCCATGGACCAGCCGTAAGCAGAACCGTATACATAGACAGTGCGTCCGCTTGTAGTATAAAACTCTCTCTCTGTACCCACAGTATCATACTGTGCGGCAACCTGCGCAACATAATCTGCTATATGCTGATGGAAGGTGGCGTCGTCCCACAGAAGCTGTCCTTTGTCGTCAAACTGAAGCCACTCTCTGATCATATTCCCGTCCAGTGTCACTGTCTGATCTCCGAAGGTATAAGTGATACTTGCCTTCGTATAATTGTTGCAGGCTTCCAGAGTAGACTGGAGTTCCGGGCTGCTGCTGGTGATCTCCGCAGATACATACGCTTCCGGCGTACTGTTGAAGTCTACCGCTGTCAGATTCTCCGAAACAGCTTTATCCAGAATCTGATAGGCCTGCTTGATATTCAGCTGTGTACCCTGTGTCTCGGGAACTATCTGGAACTGATTATCCTTATAGGCAACGTATGCATTCTCCGGCGCCACCTGGTTCTCTGTCCTGGCACAGTTCAGAGACGTCACCTGATTCTGGAGCAGTGTCCTGTCATAGTAGGTGTTTTCTGATACGGTATAACTTCTGCGCTGATAAAAACCTTTGATCCACTCATATGGTTTCTGGTTCTTCAGGAGAGACAGCGTTTCTCCGGTGGACAGATACTGATAATTGATCTGGTCGCCTGTAATAACCTGCGGTTCCTGATTCCTGGCAGATACCTGGATGGAATAATCCTGGATCTTCTCCGAAAGGGCAAGTTCCGTTTCATAAGCAGTCTTGCCGGAGCAGTCGATCCCATTGATCCAGGTTCCCTGGAAAAACCGGTCAGAATAATAATAAGATATTCCCGCGTATGCACATCCCGCAACCACCACAAACATGGCAAGCAGAAGGCCGCAGATCTTAAGTCCCTTGTGCTTTTTCCTGCGGACCGGGATGACCGGTTCTTCGTCCGGCTCTGCTGCCGGCACATAGACCTTCAGTTCGGGTCGTGCTGATTTGGAACTGTATCTTACCGGGACAGAATCCTCTTCCTCATCATATCCCTCGTCATATTCTTCTGAATCATTTTCATCGTAGCCTTCGGGTTCATATTCCCCGTCATCCTGCAGACTATCTTCCTCTGGTTCTCTGTCGGCTTCCACATCTTCGGGAATATCTCCATCAGCTTCCGCATTGCTGTCTTCTTCGTCAGCTTCTGCCGCATCTGCAGTATTCTCTTCCCCGACGCCCTCATGAGACTCTTCCGGTTCGTCTTCATCATAACCTTCATCATCCGCGGGCCCGTCCCTCTCCGGATCATAAAAATCCAGTTCAGAATCATCCGGCATATTATATTTTTTATCTTTGCTGCTCATTAAATGCTCTCCTCGAGTGTAGTTCAGATTACAACCGTCTGTCCGGGATATTTCCCCAGAACATTTCTATTATAACACAACTGATGCATTCTATGCCATACATTATAACATGTTATTTTATCTGTATTGTATCCTGCACTGTACATTTTATCCGCAAAATGTATTATGTCATCCCGTCTGTCCCTGTATCAGAAGAGCCGCAGAACATTAATCGTTCTGCGGCCGCTTCACTGCGTCAGTTCTTATTTCTCTATAAGGAGAGATTTACCTGTCATTTCTTCAGGCTGCTCCATTCCCATCAGTTCAATAAGCGTCGGCACAATATCGGCCAGACAGCCGCCCTCTCTTAAACCGTATTTCGGATCCGCGTTTACCAGGATAAACGGAACCGGATTGGTCGTATGAGCGGTAAAGGGTTCTCCGGTCTCATAATCTACAAGCTGTTCGGCATTTCCGTGATCCGCGCAGATAAACATCTGTCCATTCACTTCCTTCACAGCCTCGACGGCTCTTCCAACACACTCATCCACTGTCTCCACAGCCTTAACAGCCGCACTCTCCACGCCGGTATGTCCAACCATATCCGGGTTCGCGAAGTTGATGATCACTACATCGTATTTTTCAGATTTGATCGCCTCCACAAGTTTATCACATACCTGGGGAGCGCTCATCTCCGGCTGAAGGTCGTATGTGGCAACCTTGGGAGATTTCACAAGGATCCTGTCCTCGCCCTTATTAGGTTCCTCAACGCCGCCGTTGAAGAAGAAAGTAACATGGGCGTATTTCTCCGTCTCTGCAATACGGACCTGAGTCATATTGTGAGCCGCCAGATACTCGCCGAAAGTATTGTGAAGCAGTACTTTGTGGAATGCAACCAGCTTGTTGGGGATCGTCTCGTCATAATCTGTGAAGCATACATAAGTAAGGTTCAGCCGTTTTTCGCGCTCAAATCCTTTGAAATCATCATCGCAGAACGCTCTGGTGATCTCACGGGCGCGATCCGGACGGAAATTGAAGAATACGACAGAATCTCCGTCCTGTACAACTGTCACAGGTTTGCCGTCCCTCTCGATCACTGTGGGAAGCACGAACTCGTCGGTCTTATCATTGTCATAGGACGCCTGAACTGCCTCTGCGGCGTCGGTCCCCTTCACGCCTTCGCCTTTTGTAAGAGCCTTATATGCAAGCTCCACACGGTCCCAGCGGTTGTCTCTGTCCATTGCATAGTAACGGCCGGAAATCACGCCGATCTCTCCCACGCCGATCTCTTTCATCTTCGCTTCCAGTTCTTCGATGTATCCCTTGCCTGACGCCGGAGGTGTGTCGCGGCCATCCAGGAAGCAGTGTACGTAAACCTTCTTCAGGCCTTCTCTCTTAGCCATCTCCAGAAGTCCGTAAAGATGTGTATTGTGGCTGTGAACGCCGCCGTCGGAAAGAAGTCCCATGAAATGAATGGCGGAATCATTGTCCCTGGCATTCTTCATAGCTGTCAGTAGAGCTTCATTCTTAAAGAAATCCCCGTCGTTGATCTCTTTTGTGATTCTGGTAAGCTCCTGATATACGATGCGGCCTGCGCCCATATTCATATGGCCTACTTCAGAGTTGCCCATCTGGCCCTCTGGAAGTCCTACAGCCAGTCCGCTGGCGTTGCCTTTCACGAAAGGACACTCTGCCATCAATTTATCCATGACCGGAGTCTTCGCCTCGTAGACGGCGTTTCCGTCATGTCTTTCATTCAGTCCGTAACCATCAAGAATCATTAAAACAGTTGGTTTTTTGCTCATAATGTTCTCCTTTTCTGTACCGGAATAGTAGTTTTTTTCCTCTTATATAGTATCAAAAATACAAAATTTTTCAAGGATTTTTTGTTACTCCTGTCCGTATACTCTCAGCATACTGGAAATCTTATGGACGCACTGTCTGCCGGAAAGTTCTTCCATGGCTGTGCGGAAATCTCCCTCTCTTACTTCCTCTGTGATCACTACCACTTCCGCTTCCTCGCCGGGCTTCGTCTCCTTCTGGATGATCTGCGCCACGCTCACCTGATATTTGGCGAAAACCGCGGTCAGCTCCGCCAGAACGCCGCAGCGGTCCTCTACTTTCAGACGCATGAAATATCTGTTGCGTGTGTCCGCCATTTTCTTCACCGGCACGTCCTTATAGCAGGTGCAGCCGATCCTTGCGGCACAGTTCGCCCTGATGTTTCTCACAATATCAAAAATGTCTCCCACTACCGCGCTGGCTGTGGGAAGCTCGCCCGCGCCTCTTCCGAAAAACATTGCGTTGCCTACGGCGTCTCCTCTGACAAAGACCGCGTTATAGGAATCGTTCACCGATGCAAGGGGATGAGAACTTGGGATCAGCATGGGACACACATAAGCCTCGATTCCGGCCTCTGTATTTTTTGTCATTCCGATCAGCTTGATATCACAGCCCATTTCTCTCGCGTAGGCGATATCTTTTGCCGTGATCCTGGTGATACCCTCGATATATACATCGTCGAAAACAACTCTGGAATTGAATGCAACGGATGCAAGGATAGCCACTTTCCTTCCGGCGTCAAGCCCTTCGATATCCGCGGTGGGGTCCGCCTCCGCATATCCCAGCTCTGTAGCCAGGGCAAGGGCTTCTTTAAATTCCATTCCTTCCTGCGTCATCTTTGTCAGAATGAAGTTGGTGGTTCCGTTGACAATACCCATAACCTCTTCCATATGGTTGCCTGCAAGGCACTGCTTCAGAGGCCGGATAATGGGGATTCCTCCCGCTACCGCCGCCTCGAAAAGAAAATCCACATGATGAATCTCCGCCATATCCAGAAGTTCCCTTCCATGTACGGCGATCAGGTCCTTGTTGGCGGACACCACATGTTTCCCCGCTTCCAAAGCCGCAAGGATGTATGTTCTTGCCGGCTCGATACCTCCTATCAGTTCAATGACGATATCAATATCCGGGTCATTGAGGATCTCTTCCCAGTTGTTGGTAAGAACGGACGGATCGTCCACCCTGGCGGCTGCCTTCTCCAGATTCCTCACCATGATCTTTTTGATCTCGACCACGCCGCCCAGCTTGGCCTCCATCTCTTCTCTCTGCGCTTTCAGCACTTTATATACGCCGGTACCTACCGTTCCCAGTCCCAGCAGCGCGGCGTTGATTACCTTTTTTTCCATTTGAAGCGGCTCCTTTCCTTTGTATTTTCAGATTCCGTACAAAGCCGTATGTCCTGAATCTTCCTGATCTTATTTCAACCTCACTATACCTCATAGTAGGGCACGCCGCGGGGTTTGTCAAGACAGCAGGCCCTGTTTGTCAAAATAGATACAGAAAAAGCGCCGCGGTACCGTAATACACGGCGCCGCGGCGCTCTCTGGCGCATAGAGGATCCGGCAGGTTGAAATGAAAGTCAGGCGTCCTGCTGTTTTCTGTATGCAGTATTTACATCCTACTTCACAGCTCCGTTTACCACGCCGTTCAGGATCTGTTTCTGACAGAATATATAAAAGATCAGAATCGGCAGCAGAGCCAGAAGGTAAGAAGCAAAAGCAAGGTTATAATTGGTTCCGAACTGAGTCTGGAAATTCAGCTGTGCCAAAGGCAGGGTATTCAGTCCTGTTCCGGACATGATGACCAGGGGAGTCATAACATCGTTCCACACCGCCAGGGCGGTCAGAACAGCCACTGTGGCGTGCATGGGCTTCATAATGGGGAAGATGATCCTCCAGAACGTATGCCAGGTGGTGGAACCGTCGACCCGTGCCGCCTCCTCCAGCGCAAGGGGGATGTTTTTCAGATATCCGGTGTACAGAAGCAGGTTCATAGGTATGTAAAACACCACATACAGGATGACTACGCCGGCCCTGTTGGCGATTCCCATCTGGGCCGTCTGTTTGATCAGCGGCATCATCAGGATCGCAAAGGGTACGAACATACCGCTGACAAGATACAGATAAACAAAATTATATGCCTTGCTGCGGGCCATGCTTCTACCGATGGCGTAACCTGCCAGAGAATGGATCAGCATGGTCAGGATCACGGTGATAATGGTCAGCATTAAACTGTTCCCCAGTGAATGCCAGAAGTCAGTCACTCTCATAGCTTCTGTGAAATTGCTGAAGCTGAATGCGGAGGGCAGGGACAGCGCGCCGGCAATGTCATTGGTCATTTCCGAGGGCTGTTTGAAGGCAATGATCACAGCCATGTACAGCGGGAAAAAGATGGTCACACATCCTATGATCAGAAGAATCGTTACCGGCCAGTTAATTCTGTGATCCACTACTTTTTTCTTCATCATAACTGCTCCTCCTTTTTATTTAATACTGTCATCTGGAATACAGAGATCGCCACGATCACCACGAAGAAAAGCACTGCGTTGGCGCTCTGGAATCCAAACTGTCCGCCGCCCATACCGTTCTGATAGATCAGATAGGAAATGGACTCTGTACTCTGGGAAGGGCCGCCTTTTGTCAACGCCATGATCTGGTCGAACACCATCAGGAAGTTCTTCATGCAGAGCACCATATTGATGGTGAAGAAAGGCATGATCAGCGGAAAAGTAAGATTTTTGAACTTTCTCCATCCGCTCGCCCCGTCAATGGCTCCGGCTTCATAAACATCCTCCGGCACTGTCTGCAGTCCGGCAATGTAAATGATGGTATTCATAGCCACAGACTGCCAGCAGGCGACTACTACGATGGCAAGCCACGCGGTCTTTGTGTTGGAGAGCATACTGCTGGAGAGCCATTCAATCCCCGCCGCCTTTCCGGCAGCCGGCAGGATGTAGGTGAAAAAGAAACTAAAAATATAACCTACAACCAGACCGCCCAGAATGTTTGGAAGGAAATAGACTGCTCTCAGGGCGCTTTTCGCTTTGATCTTACTGTTCAGGCCCAGCGCCAGGATCAGGCTGAGCACATTTACAAGTATCGTGCTCACAAGAGCGAATTTAAAAGTGAAGAGATAGGAGCGGCCTACCCTGCCGTCTGAAAACAGATCCACATAATTGCGCAGACCGACAAAATCGTAGTTGCCATATCCCTTAAAGTTGGTAAAACTGTAAATAAAGCCTTTTATCAGCGGCAGCGTATTGAAACAGAAAAACAGAAGCACGATCGGGATCGTTATGGCCAGAAAGGTCTTCTCCCGGTTTCCCATTGCATGTTTTTTCTTCATAATGAAAATCCCCCTTCCTATTCAGCATCCGGATGCTCTTCCATATAATCCTGCACTTTCTGTATCAGATCCCGGTTATAACGGGCCCATTCCCTGTCGAATTTTTCCAGGAATGTATCTGTGGCATTTTCAGAATCGTCCAACAGATATGTCTGAATCATGGCGTCCACCGACATTTCGCTGGGATAATGATGATCCTGATAGTCCACGACTTTGCCTTCTTCAATGTAGGATTTCATACCGTCCAGCATGGGCGCCAGATCAAAATCCCCTTCTTTGCACGGGATCGCATTCTGGTCGTCGATGTACGCCTGCAGATTCTCGTCTTCCAGAAGGAAGTCCAGAACTTCATACGCCTCTTCCTTATGCTCGCATTCGGCCATAACGGAAAACTGCAGGTCGTTTCCGGAATTCAGCACATTCTCTTCTGGATCATTGCTTGCAGGCATTACGAAGGAGTCGATATTGATATCCGGGTTTACAGACTGAATCTGCGGTACTGCGTAGCTTCCGATGGGGAACATGACAGCTTCTCCTCTTGCGAACGCCGTACAGGCATCGTTGTAGCTGTAGGCAAAAGGATCGTCCTGACAGAATTCCAGGAGAGATTTGGTCTTCTCCGCCACTTCCCGGTAATTATCTGTGAAAGTGGTTTCTCTCCGGTTCACCTGCGCGCATACATCCGAAGGAGCCAGATCTACAGAAATAGCGTTCCAGGGAGCCAGACAGGTCCAGCTGTCTTTGAAGCCGAAATAGAACGGCTGCATGCCTGCCGCCTGGATCTCTTCACAGAGGGCTGTCAGCTCGTCCCATGTAGTGGGTATCTCCCATCCGTTCTCATCAAAAATATCTTTGTTGTAAAGGATCCCCGCCGCATTGGCCACATATGGCACAGCGTAAACGCCTTCCATGGGTACGAATTCCAGTTCTTTGTCAATATCCAGATAAGCGTCTTTGATGGAATCCAGACCCTCGTAATCCGAGATATCCATCAGCATGCCCGCATCCAGATAATTGGAATAATTGATATCGCCGCCGATGGCAATGATATCCGGATAATCCTCTCTGATGAACCGGGTCTTCAGAATGGTATTGGCGTCGTTGGGGGAATCGATAATCAGCTCAATGTCATCATGAGTTGCGTTGAACTCCTCTTCCACCTGGTCGAAGTAAGTGGCCGTCTCCGGTTTGCTCTGGATGATCTCGATAGTCACCTTGCCGTTATCCTCTCCTGTCCCGCAGCCCGACAGTATGACGGACAGTCCGGCGGCTGCCGCAAGTCCGGCTGCAAGTTTTCCCTTCATACATCTTTTCATGCGTGAAATCCCTCCTTTTTCTTTTTGATGATCTTCGCCTCATAAGGCCGGAGAACTCCTTCCGGATACGGGCCGTCATAGTTGGCTATCAGCACTTCCCCGTCCTTCCATCCCTGTTCCAGTACGCAGGAAACCTCCTTCCCCCGGAAATTACAGAGTACCAGAAGTTTCTCCTTCTCCGTTTCTCTGGTATAGGCAAAAATATTTTCGTTCTCCTCCTGGAGAAGTTCATAAACGCCTTCTGTGAAAATGCTCTCGCTTTTTCTGAGGCTGATCAGCTTCTGATAGTAATAGAAAATCGAATCCCTGTTGGTCAGGGCCTCTTCTGCATTAATGATGGTATAATTCGGATTGCAGCGCAGCCACGGGGTGCCTGTTGTGAAACCGGCGTTCTTACTCTCGTCCCACTGCATGGGAGTCCTCGCGTTATCTCTCCCTTTCGCGTAAATGGAGCGCATCACATCCAGCTCGTCGTATCCCTGGCTGATCCGTTCCTTATACAGATTCAGAAGTTCAATATCCCGGTAATCCTCAATATCAAACTTCACATTCGTCATACCAAGTTCCTGTCCCTGGTAAATATAGGGAGTCCCCTTCATTCCATGAAGCATGGTCGCCAGCATTTTTGCAGACTGTACCCGGTATTTTCCATCGTCGCCGAACCGCGACACAGAACGGGGCAGATCGTGATTTTCCAGAAACAGACTGTTCCATCCTTTTCCTTCCAGTTCTTTCTGCCACTTCGATAAAACCTGCTTGAACTTTACGAAGGGCAGCGGCTCAAGATCCCATTTCACATTTCCCTTCTGATCCAGGACCATATGTTCAAACTGGAATACCATGGAAAGCTCACTGCCGTCCGGATTACTGTAAAGCCACGCGCTTTCAGGCGTTGCGCTCCAGGTTTCTCCCACGGTCACAAGATTATTTCTTCGGAAAGCCGCTTTACTCATCTCTTTTAAATAGGGATGGAGCATCTTTCCCTCGGCCATCACCATAGAATCCGGTTCTTTCCCGATAAGATCGATCACATCCAGCCTGAACCCGCCTACGCCGCGGTCCACCCACCAGTTGATCATCCTGTAGATCTCCTCACGTACTTTCGGATTCTCCCAGTTCAGATCCGGCTGCTTTACTGAAAACTGATGGAGATAATACTGTCCGCATTCCGGGACCCATTCCCAGGCAGGTCCGCAGAAAGCGGATTTCAGTTCATTGGGATATTCGCCTTCTTTTCCGTCTCTCCACACATAATAATCATGATACGGATTATCTTTCCCTTTTTTCGCCTCCACAAACCAGGGATGCTCATCAGAAGTATGGTTCAGCACAAGATCCATGATAATCCGGATATGCCGTCTGGCCGCCTCGGCGATCAGCTCGTCCATATCGGCAAGAGTGCCGAACATGGGATCGATATCCTGATAATCGGAAATATCATAACCGTTGTCATCCTGGGGAGAGCGGTATACCGGAGAAAGCCAGATGGCGTCGACGCCCAGTTTCTGAATATAGTCAAGCTTCTGAATAATACCCTGAAGGTCTCCGATTCCATCCCCGTTGCTGTCGCAGAAGCTTCTGGGATAAATCTGATAGATCACTGCCGTCTGCCACCATTTCTTCGCACTGTCACCCATATACTTTACCCTTCCTTTCCCTTTCTTTAACATAAAAACTAGTTGGTTGCGTCAGGTTTTGCAATAAGTGTGCGGCAAAACCAATATATTTCACAAGAAAACACACTGGATTTTGTGAAAAACAGCAGTAAAAAAGCCGGGAGTTCAGGGATCATCTCCCTGCTCCCGGCCTGAAACCGTTCTGTCTTCTCTGATAAAAGATTGCTGTTCCATCCCGGCGGATCAGTAACCCGCGCTCCGGTTTTTGAGAAACTACGGCTGTCTCACCGTGCGATTGGCAACACTCTCCCTGACGATCAGTTCTGTGGGAAGCTGCAGGCTGGGCGCCAGAACTTCCTCCCCGTAGATTCTTTTCATCAGAAGATTCACCGCCGCCCTGCCTTTCTCCGCAGGGCTCTGGCGCACTGTCGTCAACGCCGGCCTTGATAATCTGGCGTAAATATTATCGTCAAATCCCACTACGGAAATATCCTCCGGCACATTCAGTCCCTGGGAAAAGAAGATATTGATCCCCTCGTTGGCCAGAAGATCATATACGAAAAAAGCTCCTGTATAGCCTTTAGCTTTCGCGGTTTTGGCGAAACGGCGCAGCACTTCATGGCGGAGATGTTTATCCGCGGGAAGAAAAATATAATCCTCTTCTTTGGAAAAAGAAGCGCCGTATTTTTTCACCGCGTCCAGAAATCCCCGGTATCTTTCTCCGTCCGCCCCTACGGGGTCCCTCTGGTCACAGAAAAAAGCAATTTTATCGTTTCCCTGCTTCAGCATATAGCTGGCGACCTCATAGCCTCCCTCATAATCCTGAAGGCCGATATTGTCATAATTGCCTCTCCCGGAATCTATAAACACAATAGGAAACCCGGTTCTTCTGGCAAGAGGTTCACAGTTCTCCTCCAGGCACCCCAGGATCACGGCCCCTTCCAGGCCGCTGCACTTCAGGCGCTCATCAAAATCCTCATTTGCGTCGACAACTCCGCATACCATGGTGCGTCCATACTTTCTCAATTCCCGCTCCGCGGCTTCCAGAAGCTCTCCGCAGAAGGGATCCATCAGGATATGTTCCCTGTCGCCCAGGCAGCAGTAGACAGCAACGTAATGTGTCACCGGTTCCTCATCTCCGTGGCGGCTTTCGTGAACATAATGGTTCTGTACCAGGGCTTCCTGTACCTTCTGGCGTGTCTCCGGCGACATTTTTCCCGTCCGGCCGTTCAGAACATTTGATACTGTAGTGGGACTGACGCCCAGCTGCTGCGCAATTTCTTTGATCGTAACCACAAAATCCCCTCCCTTGCAGCACGAATATAATAACCACTTCCCGGCTATTATAACATATTTAAGCTATCGGGGTCAAAACGGATTGATACCGTCCTGGAAGGAAAGAAAATAGAGATCTGCAGCGCCTCTCCCCGGAAGATCCACCGGGACGGCGAATACGGAGGAACCGCGAAGCGGGTGACGTTTGAAGCCAGAGACGGAGACGTTACTTTCATACTGCCCGACACTGTATGATTCCGGAAAATAACGGAAATAAAAACTATTTTTATATTTATATTGACAATCACATTATAATAATTTATATTAAAAGCAAGAAATGGGTTTTTTTCAAGTAAGGTTCTGAAATCTGAAAGAGTTGCTCGTTTCTTTTTTTATGTCTATAATATCATACAAATACATTTTCCCATCATTTGCATGGCGAATAATTAAAGAACAATGAAATACATTATATCTTTCGATTCCACCACTCTGTCCATAGACAGGTAATACAAAATAAGAATCATATCTGTACCATCCATTTGCCGCTTTTCTTTTATGCTTTTTTCCTGAATTATCTCTATGATACTTTCCGTGTGCTATTCTGATTATTTCTGGTATACCCTGTACGGCATTTGCTTTTGCTTTTGCGTTACTCCCCCTTAGTGAATATGTATATTTAGAACCTGTGTATTCATCCGGCATATCTTTACCAATATAAATTATATCTGCTGTTTCACCTATCTCAAAAGAGGCATTTATATAATTTTCAAGATATTTTTTTACATCTTTCCAATTTATTGCTTTCTTTCCTTTAAAAATAATACGTTCCACCATCACCGCTTTATTTCCATCCGAATCTTCTATAATTCTGACATTTCTCCTCAGTCTTTTCACCTTCTTTGCTTCAAGCTTCGCGTGGTATCTTGCCTATGATCGATCCAATCCCCGCGATACCCGGGCAGCCACGGCTAATGCCACTTGCTGTCCGTTGCCCGGCAAATATCCGCTCATACAAGCATGGCGGCTGCTTTCCAGGCGCACTCGCACAAAAAACACCATCAGATTCTGGAATTCCCAGTGATATCTGATGGTGTTTCTGTCTGTTACATATTAATCATGTGTCTTATTTGTAATTAACGATCTTTCCGAAGTCTTCCTTCAGGGATGCGCCGCCTACAAGACCGCCGTCGATATCGTTCTGCGCGAACAGATCCGGTGCTGTTGCAGCGTTTACAGATCCGCCGTACTGGATACGGATCGCTTCTGCTGTAGCCTCGTCGTAGATCTCGGCGATGCATGCGCGGATGCCTGCGCAAACTTCCTGAGCCTGCTCAGTTGTAGCTGTCTTGCCGGTTCCGATAGCCCAGATCGGCTCGTAAGCGATCACTGCCGTCTTAGCCTGATCTGCTGTGACACCCTGGAATCCAACCTTAACCTGCTGACGGATGAAATCCATAGTCACTCCCTGCTCTCTCTGGGTAAGAGTCTCGCCGCAGCACATGATCGGAGTAATGCCGTGCTCAAGAGCTTTCAGCACTTTCTTGTTAACGTCTTCGTTTGTCTCGCCGAAATACTCTCTTCTCTCAGAATGTCCGAGAACAACATATTTAACGCCTGCGTCTGTAAGCATGTTCGGGGAAATCTCGCCTGTGTAAGCGCCTTTCTCCTCAAAATACATATTCTCAGCGCCAACCTGGATATTGGTACCCTTTGTTGCTTCTACAACCGGAACAATGTCGATAGCCGGTACGCAGAATACTACGTCTACTTCGTCATTCTTTACCAGAGGTTTCAGAGTTTCCACTAATTTAACTGCTTCGCTGGGAGTCATGTTCATCTTCCAGTTACCAGCAATGATTTTCTTTCTTGCCATTTTCTTTTCTCCTTATTTTATCATGGAAGTTCAATTCATTAAGTGTTTTACTTATCGTTAGCTGCTGCTACGCCGGGCAGTTCCTTGCCTTCGAGGAATTCCAGAGAAGCGCCGCCGCCTGTGGAAATGTGGCTCATCTTATCGCCGAATCCAAGCTGGTTAACTGCAGCTGCAGAGTCGCCGCCGCCGATAATGGTAGTAGCGTCTGTCTCAGCCAGGGCTTTGGCAACTGCGATAGTGCCTTTTGCAAGAACCGGGTTCTCGAATACGCCCATCGGTCCGTTCCATACAACTGTCTTGGCTGTCTTTGCGGCTTCTGCATATGCTTCTGCGGTCTTCGGTCCGATATCCAGTCCGAGAGCGTCTGCCGGAATAGCGTCGCAGTCTACATACTCAACATCAATCTCTGCATCGATGGGGTTCGGGAACGCTTTCGCGATAGCTGTATCTGTGGGAAGAAGAAGATTCTTACCGAGGGATTCAGCCTTGGCGATCATTTCCTTGCAGTAGTCAAGTTTGGTATCATCTACCAGGGAAGCGCCTACTTCCATTCCTTTTGCTTTCAGGAAGGTGTAAGCCATACCGCCGCCAATGATCAGAGTATCGCATTTCTCCAGAAGATTGGAGATAACGTTCAGCTTGTCAGCAACCTTAGCGCCGCCGAGGATCGCTACGAACGGTCTTACCGGTGTCTCAACAGCTTTGCCAAGGAAATCGATCTCTTTCTGCATCAGGTATCCAACCACGCAGGTATCGATATACTGAGTCACGCCTACGTTGGAGCAGTGCGCTCTGTGAGCGGTTCCGAACGCGTCGTTTACAAATACGTCTGCCAGAGAAGCAAGTTCCTTGCTGAACTCTTCGCCGTTCTTGGTCTCTTCCGCGCGATAACGTGTATTCTCAAGAAGAACGATCTCGCCGTCCTTCATAGCTTCTACAGCCTCTCTTACCTTGTCGTCAACAACAACAGGGCTTGCAACGAATTTCACTTCCTGTCCGAGAAGCTCGGAAAGACGTACTGCAACCGGTGCAAGAGAAAGTTCGGGCTTCGGCTCTCCCTTCGGTTTGCCAAGATGAGAGCAGAGGATTACTCTTCCGCCGTCTGCAACGAGTTTCTTAATGGTAGGAAGAGCTGCAACAAGACGGTTCTCGTCTGTGATCTTTCCTTCTTTCAACGGAACGTTGAAATCGCATCTTACAAGGACTTTCTGTCCCTTTACGTTGATATCGTCAACTGATTTTTTGTTTAATCCCATGATCGTATTACCTCCGATTATTATAAAAAGGGTCCGGTCCAAATCAGACCGGACCCTTACTGAGTCTATTCTACTCTGCCGTATTCAACAGATCATGCTCCGAGCAGTTTGCCGAAGTGTTTGATTGTACGAACCATCTGGCTTGTGTAGGAGTTCTCATTGTCATACCAGGAAACTACCTGAACCTGTGTTGTGCCGTTATCCAGCGGCAGAACCATTGTCTGAGTAGCATCGAACAGAGAACCATAGGTCATTCCTACGATATCGCTGGAAACGATCTCATCCTCGTTGTATCCGAAGGACTCGTTGGAAGCTGCTTTCATAGCTGCGTTGATCTGCTCTTTTGTAACGTTTCCTTCAACAACTGCTGTAAGGATAGTTGTGGAACCTGTCGGGGTCGGAACACGCTGTGCAGCGCCGATCAGTTTGCCGTTCAGTTCCGGAATAACAAGACCGATTGCCTTAGCAGCGCCGGTGCTGTTGGGAACGATGTTAACTGCAGCTGCACGGGATCTTCTCAGATCGCCTTTTCTCTGCGGTCCGTCCAGAGTCATCTGATCGCCTGTGTAAGCGTGGATTGTGCACATGATACCTGTCTTGATCGGTGCGCAGTCGTTAAGAGCCTTAGCCATCGGTGCAAGGCAGTTGGTAGTACAGGATGCAGCGGAGATAATCTTATCTTCTTTTGTCAGGCCTTCATGGTTTACATTGTAAACGATGGTCGGAAGGTCATTACCAGCCGGTGCGGAAATGATAACGTGCTTAGCGCCAGCATCGATATGAGCCTGAGCTTTAGCTTTGGAGGTGTAGAAACCGGTACACTCAAGAACAACGTCTACGCCGATCTCGCCCCACGGAAGTTCTGCAGCGTTGGCTTTTGCATAGATCTTGATCTCTTTGCCGTCTACAGTGATGGAATCCTCGCCTGCCTCTACCTTGTCGCACAGAGCGTATCTGCCCTGAGTAGAGTCATATTTTAATAAGTGAGCAAGCATCTTCGGGGAGGTAAGGTCGTTGATCGCAACGATTTCGAATCCCTCTGCTCCAAACATCTGACGGAAAGCCAGACGACCGATACGGCCAAATCCATTAATTGCAACTTTTACTGCCATGATAAATTCCTCCTATGAATTAAATGGTTAATTATGGTATTCTTCATCTTGGTAAAGAATTGCCAACCTGCATTTATTGTATCTAATCTGACTTAAAAATTCAAGACTATTTTGGAAAAAACATTATGCAAATTTAGCAAAAACACCCTCATTCTCTGCACAGACGGCATTTTCTTCACTTGTGGACGGACAAATCGTCTGATATAATGTAAATGACAACATATTATGGAGGGAAAGCTATGAAAAAGATACTGAAAACAGCATTATTGTACCTGTTTGTCGCCTGTTTTGCAGGCACTGTCTTTACGCAGGCCTCAGCGGTTCCCGTGGAAGCCGCGCAGAAAGTCACTGCCAAAATGAATTACTCTTCTCTTATACTTATTAAGGGAAAGGCTTTTAACCTGAAAGCCACTTTCAAAGGCACTACAAGAAAACCGACCTGGAAAAGCAGCAACACCTCTGTCGCTACCGTCAACAGCTCCGGCCGCGTTGTAGCGAAGAATTACGGTACCACCAGGATCACTGCCAAAGTGGGCAACGTTACCGCTTCCTGCAATGTGAATGTTGTAGTAAACTACAAATACCTTTACAAGCAGTTCCTTGCGTCCAACAGCCGGAATATCAAATGGTTTTATATGCTGAACATAAACAAGAAAGGCGTACCGGAACTCGTTACCACAGGCAATGCCGGCGCTGTAACAACTTACACCGTCTATACCATTAAAGGTACTAAAGTTGTCAAAATGGGAACCTACAGCGCGAAGGGCATCAGTTCCACGAAACCGTGCCTGTATTATGTGTCAAAATATAAATGTCTGTACGCCAGCGGCTGGACCAACGGCAACGGCGGTGTATGGGGCAATCTCTACAGCACCGCAGGCTATAAACTGGCCCACCGGTATCATGCCCGGGAAGCTCATTATCCACGAACTGTTTATTATGCAGGTACTACTGATACGAACTGCAGACAGGTGAGTAAATCCTATTACACAAGATTCTGCAACTCACACTTTAAAGGATATACCACTTATTATATGAAAAAAAATACTGCATCACAGCGAAACAGCGCTTTCCGTTGAGACGCTGCTCCTGCAAAAGAAGGATACCTCATATGAATCATATAATTACCTGGGACTGCCACATGCATTCCTCTTTTTCTGCAGACTCCGGCACACCTATGGAAGAAATGATCCGCAGAGCCATCGACCTTGGGCTCTGCGGTATCTGTTTCACCGAACATCTGGACCCTGATTATCCCCGGGTACCGGAACCGGAACAGCCGGATTTTTCTGTAGATATCCCCGCATACCGGGACGCATTCTGTACTCTGAGGGAAAAATATCAGAATCAGCTGGACGTCCGCTTCGGTATCGAACTGGGGCTCCAGCCTCATCTGGGGAATTATTTCCATGAGCTTCTCTGTGACGTCCCCTTTGACTTCGTGATCGGCTCCTCTCATATTGTTCACGGATCCGATCCATATTATCCGGAATTTTTCCAGGGCCGCCGGGAAGCCGACTGCTATATGGAATATTTTGAATCCATTCTGGAAAATCTGACCTTTTTTTCTGAAATGGATGTATACGGACATATCGATTACATTGTCCGTTACGGCCCGAACAAAAACAGCGAATACACTTACAGACGTTACCAGGATATCCTGGACGAAATACTCCGCGCTCTTATCAGTAAAAATGTAGGGATTGAACTGAACACCGGCGGATTCCATTACGGCCTGGGCGAACCCAATCCCTGTACGGATATCATACGGCGCTACCGGGAACTCGGAGGCGAGATCATCACCGTGGGAGCCGACGCCCACGCGCCCCATAATATTGCCCACAGCTTTGATAAAGCGGCGGCTATCCTCAGAGAATGCGGATTCAAATATTATACAGTGTTCAGAGAACGGACGGCAGAATTCCTGCCACTATAAAAGTCCCCGCTCTGGCAACGATACAGGAGTTTCGGTTTATGGCAGCCGTGATCTGTTGTTTGTCTGGCAGTACATTTTTTGTCGAAAAATGATAAGTTTATGCTTTCAATAGCATAAACTTGTTTTTTCAGTGGGATTTGTGCTATGATAAAAGCAACAGGAGGGTAAGTAGGTGTAAGTAGGTAATCATCCGTACCTTCAAATTCATCTCTGCGTTTGATAAGATAG